>ERZ808051.7-NODE-7-length-278330-cov-36.105864_pt1 | contig 278330 bp, 276 predicted proteins | sample MGYA00380199_ERZ808051 | MGnify/ENA primary metagenome ERZ808051 (study PRJEB31490, sample SAMN06133391) | mouse gut metagenome | isolation source: J11 | host: mice | place: China: Chengdu | collected 2015-05 ... | reverse complement strand
AAATCTGGTTAAAATAACACGCAACACTATTCTTCTTCCTTGAGTCCGCCCGGAACTCGAAAAACAAACCGAGTTAAAGCCATTTTTCACAAAATCGATTTTGGGTCTCACCAAAGTTACGGGGTTGCATACGCATTCGTTTATTTTCGAACGTGTACATACAAATATGCACAAAAATAATCAAAATTATTTTCTGAGATGCATTATGATATGAACACCAATTTCGTATAGAGTCTCACTATGTCTCGAATTTTTGCTTACTGTCGGATATCAACGCTGGATCAGACCACCGAAAATCAACGCCGGGAAATCGAAAGTGCAGGTTTTAAAATCAAACCTCAGCAAATAATCGAAGAACACATTAGCGGCTCAGCAGCAACCAGTGAGCGTCCTGGTTTTAACCGGTTGCTTGCTCGCCTGAAATGTGGTGATCAATTGATTGTGACAAAACTGGATCGCCTTGGTTGTAATGCAATGGATATCAGGAAAACAGTGGAACAACTGACCGAAACAGGTATCAGAGTGCATTGCTTAGCATTGGGGGGCATTGACCTGACCAGTCCAACAGGAAAAATGATGATGCACGTAATTTCAGCAGTCGCTGAATTTGAACGAGACCTTTTACTTGAACGCACTCATTCCGGGATAGTAAGAGCCCGCGGCGCAGGGAAACGTTTTGGTCGACCACCTGTGTTAAATGAAGAACAGAAACAGGTGGTATTCGAACGAATTAAGTCAGGTGTAAGTATAAGTGCCATTGCCCGGGAATTCAAAACCTCGCGGCAAACCATTTTAAGAGCCAAAGCAAAACTTCAGACACCTGACATATAAAAAATAATCTCGGTGTGAGATGCTTTACGTCTTCCAAGCCCCCTTCCTTGCCGTAAATGGAAAGATACATCTAATTATAGAATTTATATGTTTTACCCTACGGCAGTGCTGGCCATTCAATATCCTGTGCAGTTGACGTATCAACACGGTTCAGCAACACCCGATACTTTTTCCAGGCTTCCAGCAATGAGGTTTCTTCCTCCGTTGCGATTTCCAGATCTACAGCATCCTGAAGTGGCGCAATATGCTCACTGGCTACCTGCATCAGGCTGTTTTTTGTTTCTTCCGCCTCTCGGATCCGGAACAGTTTTTCTGCTTCTGCATCTTTCACCCAGGCTGTGCCGTTCCACTTCTGAAACTCCCCTTCCGGCGATAACCAGGTAACATTTTCCGGTAACGGACCGAGTTCAGAAATAAATAACGCGTCCCCTGACGCTACGTCATAAACCGTTTTACCCCGATGGTCTTCATCGAGATGCCACGATGCCTTATCACTGTTGAAAACAGCCACAAAGCCAGCAGGAATATCTGGTGGTGCAATATCGGTACTGTTTGCTGGCAGACCTGTATGAGGCGGAATATATGCGTCACCTTCACCAATAAATTCATTAGTTCCGGCCAGCAGATTATAAATTTTTATGGTCCGTGGTTGTTCACTCATTCTGAATGCCATTATGCAAGCCTCACAATATAGTTAAATGCGATGTTTTTGACGGTGTTTTCCGCGTTACCAGCAGCGTTAACGGTGATGGTGTGTCCATGTGAACCAATCGCAACGGAGTGCGTATGAGCACCAATACCGACAGTATGCGCGTGTGCACCTGCAGATGCTGCTGTGCCGGACAGTGAATGGCTATGATTACCATCTGTACTGGTATTCGCTAACCACCCCGTAGACATACCTACTGAGCCTTGTACACCCCAGGTATTTTGACCTGAGCTTGTATAACCATATTGATAAGTATCTTTAAAAACACTGGGGTTAAATCGACGGCCATCTCTATGGCTGTGATTACCAGCTGCATTCGTGCTGCCACTTAAACTATGGGTATGCGCACCAGTGTTATTCGTGGATTTAGTGCCGTAATCAAACGACGATGTGGTTTTCGTCCCCAAATCCGTACTGGATGCGCTGGCGCTGTGGGTATGCGATTTAATGCCGTCCTGTTCCTGAGACAATACGGCCCGACCACTGGCAGGTTTGCCCTTAATCGTCCAGCCACGCATATCAGGGATCACGCCTGACGGATAAGCCGCTGCAAGTTTCGGGTATGCAGATTTGTCAAAAGCCTGCCCCTGCATCAGGGCATAGCCAGACGGAACGGTATCTGATGGCCACGGGATTGGTGCGCCAGGCGGATAAAACTGCTCTGATGGCGTATAGAGTGAATAAACTGTACCGTCCGTTAACCCTTCCGGCTTATTAGCAGAATATGCTGGTGACGTATGAATCGTCACGCTGGCATTACTGGTATAATCCCATTGAATATTTACACCAGTCGCATAATTTCCGATTGCAACGTAAATATCGTAAGTATCACCAGATGTATTAACCCAGGCAAAATTTGTAAACCCTGTCAATGTGCGCTGCCATAAAGCACCAGTAATCCCCTTCGGATTACCATTACCTGCACGTAAAACAAGTTCAGATATACCTGCCTGTTGAGGTGACCCCACGTTAAATCCAGCGCCACCAATCAACGTAATTGAAACAACAGAACTCGCCTGTGGCATGGTTACCGTTGCTAATTTGAACCAACCAGCACCACCGCTGAATGACATTGTTGTTGAGTTAAGCGTACCAATATCTTTCGACGTCAGTGTTATATCCGCTGAAAGCGCCTTACCATTCACCTTACGGGCAGAAGGTAACCGCCCTGAGTGTTTCTTCGCTTCCTGTCGCTTCATACTCCTGTTCTGCAGTCAGTAATTTGTAAACCAGTTGCGCCCAGGTCTGATACGCAGCAGCTGGCCCTTCCATCCAGAAACTGGCGATACGGGAGCGGCGCGGTTCACCGGAAACGTTGCCGTTACGATCAATGACCTGACCTTCACGCAACCAGACTCCTGCACTATTGAGCTCACGCTTTTTCTCCGCAGTGATAATGCCGCTGCAGTGCGGGCAAAGTAGATACGCCGCCTCACTGGCTTTAAAGGGATCCGGTTCATTACGGTAGCCGGTCATGGCATCCATGGCTGGCTGAAAATATTCACCGCAGTGCGGACATGACCAGTACCAGCGGCGGCGGTCACCACGATTGTAAAGGGAAAGAATACCAGTCGTCGGTGGCGCTTCATGAGGCGACTTACGTCGCCATTTGCTGTCGCAGATGTCACGTCCCGGCGAGCTCTCCACCAGAGTCATCCCGGCGGACATAAATGTGGTGGTACGTTTTGAGGCCAGGGAGAAACCATCACCCTCGCTGTCGATATTCTCCGGAAAACGGTCGTAATCGGTTAAGGCGACAAACCGGTAATCCGACGACGACATAATGTTGACCGAGGGCCAACCAATTTTAAGGAACGAGCCATCCCTGAACGTCTTATCATGGACATTATTGTCGTTACGACGTGGACTCATTCTTTTCTTTACCGCCGCACTGCTTCTGAACGTTCTGTCGAGGCGCTTTTTAGAATGCTCGCGGGCCTTATCTTCGGTCATCTGCACAACGAGCATGTCCGAAGGATCGCAAACGATGGTATAGACAATCCATCCATCGATCAGACCAATGGTCTTCCCTGTTCGCGCAGGACCAACAAAAATCACCGCATCGTATTCACGCGATGCCAGGCAGTTCATGGGCTCAATGATGTAGGGTGTCAGTTCAGGATCCCATGGCACCGAGTTACCAGCCCCCTTGGGAACACGCATGAATTTTTTAACAGCCTCCGAAATCGGCATGCGACGTGGTGGGGAAAATCCTGCCGATATGTCCCTTCCCAAATTTCGGGCTGATGAAAAACCCATTATTCCTCCTAGAGACTCTCTCCTTCCTCATCAGGAATTAATTCAGCAGCACAAGCCTCGTAGGATTTTTCCTGAAGAGTGTATCGCAGGTCATCAATGGCCTGCTGTACAACGCCGACGGCCTGAGGAGTCAGGGCGCAATCGCGTTCAAGAACATCCGGAATTGTCTCCAGAACCTGGACGACAGCCTTTCTCATGGACGAATAGACGATGACTACTTCATCAACGGGGATGAGTTTTCGCTGCTCCTTTTCCAGCTTGATCCTTTCATTTTCAGACTGGTACCAGTCCTTTCTCTCTTTCGGCTCCATACGGGATGGATCATGAACAGAGTCTGCTGCCTCATGCTTCACACTAAACAGGGCTGGCCCGACATGCTGCAGGGCGTAAACGGGGTTCCCCCTGACAGTCGCAGCCACAGGAGTGTTGGCCGCGAGGAGCCGTTTTTTTACTGTGTCCCGGTGAAGCCCAAAGGCCTCAGCGATTTTAAAAACACTCCAGTAATAAGCATCACCGATCCCGCTCACATTTGACATAAGCAACTCCATCTGGCAGGTGAAAATCATGTTTATTTATATATTTCAATTAATTGCAAACTGGTCTAATGACAGGGAGAAAAAAATATTGTACAGGTGAAAAGAGAAATAACTTTTAATTATCAATAAATTACCAAACATGCTGCCGCCGCCATGGAAATGCAAAAACTAGCCTTTTTCCGCGACGCTCCCGCCCCGTGGCAGGGGCCCCCACCGGGAGGACCCGACAGCCTGACAGCCTGACAGCCGTGACGAGCATCTGATACAGCGCTTTACATAATGGCATAGGAATAATTCAGAAGGACATCACAGCATGCCCACACAAATTAGTGTGAGTGTCCTGTTTCTTCCTACGCACAGGACTGACGAGCATGAGGGGAAAATATGCGAACCATAAATGCCTCATCTTCAGCAATGCAGCCGGCATCCGAACAGGACGATATTGTAAATTCACCTAATTACGAGGACATTGCAGTAGTTGAATTGCAGCTCTGTATTAGCCTGACAGTGACAGAATGCGATATTGACTCTGTCACAGGTGAAATAGTTTGAATGATTAGCAGTTATGGTGCTCAGTCAACCACCAGGGAATAATCCTTCGAATTCTTATCGTGCTTCACCAACGCTGCCTCAATTGCCCTGAATGCTTCCAGAGACACCTGATGTTCTATACATGCAATTACAACATCCGGGTAACTCATAGAAATGGTGCTATTAAGCATATTTTTTACACGAATCAGATCCAACGAGAGTTCATCAGCAGATTGTTCTTTATTCATTTTGTCGCTCCATGCGTTTGCTCGTCATCTAGCGGTTAAAATATTACTTCAAATCTTACTGCATAAAAGAGGAAAAGTATGAAAGTTTGAGTACATCGACCTTACATACATCTGTCGGTTGCATATCCCTCCTGGATGCCAGCAAGGCTCAATTTTGTTACGCAATCAACACTATTCATTAAAAACAGGCTTAATATTTGACATAAATCATCAACAAAACACAAAGAGGTCAGACCAGATTGAAACAATAAACACGATAATGCAAACTACGCGCCATCGTATCACATGGAAGGTTTACCAATGGCTCAGGCTGCCATTTTTAAAGAAATATTCGATCAAGTGCGTAAAGATTTAAACTGTGAATTATTTTATTCTGAGCTAAAACGTCACAATATCTCACTTTATATTTACTATTTAGCCACAGATAATATTCACATTGTGTTAGAAAACGACAACATAGTGTTAGTAAAAGGACTCAAAAAGGTTGTAAATGTTAAATTCTCCAGAAACAAACATCTTATAGAGACCTCCTATAATAAGTTGAAATCAAAAGAAATCACATTTCAACAATACAGGGAAAATCTTGCTAAAGCAGGAGTTTTCCGATGGGTTACAAATATCCAGGAACACCAAAGATATTACTATGCCTTTGATAACTCATTACTATTTACTGAAAGCATCCAGAAAACTACACAGATCTTACCACGCTAAACCATAACGTCCGGCTTCTCTCACTCCTGAGCCGGACTGCATTGGTTTAATAAAAACCATCAACAATTGTGATTTAGATATTCGGAACCATTCAAATATAACAAAACCCCGTAAAAACGAGGTTTATGGATAAATTTTATTATTGAATACATCAGATTAAATTAATCTTGACATCATAGCTTTCAAGACCCGTCATTTTTTCCCGTGCGGTAAACTGAATACTGGTAACTTCTTTCCCGGTCTTTTTCTTAAGTTCAATAATTTTTTTTGTTATATATTCAGAAATATCTGCTTCTGCTTTTGTTTTTAAGTTTTCAATATTCATCATTTCCTCTTTTAGTCTGTTATGACTTTCCAGTTACACAGTAAGTCGATTATATGGTGCAAACGTGTAAAAGATAAGATGAAACATCGCAATAATCAACATACGATAGTCTAAATTTTACACAAACAGACAAAGAGAATTTTCCTGAATTATCAATACAATAGCATCAAATCAACTCAAGAGCCTTATTGCTGCTTCCAGAATTTCTTCTGAAGTAACATGTCGATCCGCGGCTACATAAATGACTTTATGATCTCCGGTCAGAGATGGAAACCCTGCGGCCATTACAGTAAGGTGTGTTTTTTCGCCATTTGGATATTCACGCATGATGGTGTTAACTCCAGTCATCGCTGGCACTACCACTGCTGGTTCAGAGTTAAAAAAAACTATGATTTTTTTCATGATGTTACCGTAGTATGTGAGTATCCATCGAATAGATACCAAGCAAAAAAGCTCCCGAAGGAGCCTTCATTTTCACTTTTTTAAATCCAACGACAGACGGCTGGCATTTAAGTATTGTGAAATATTATCAAATGTAATCATCATTGATTTACAAAAGATACATTTTGCCCCGAAAGGATTCATGTCAGAAACATCAAAAGATGATGTTCTATACTGGGAACCATGACAACACGGGCATCTAAAGTGAATATGGTTTGTAATATTGTCTACCTCAAAGCGCCACTACATGAACAGCGGCAGGACCTTTAGGTCCGTTCTCAATACCAAATTCAACTTCCTGATTCTCAGTTAATGTTTTGAAATCGTTGCTCTGAATTGCTGAGAAATGGACAAACACATCTTTGCTGCCATCTTTCGGCGTGATGAAACCAAAACCTTTTTCAGGGTTAAACCATTTCACTAAACCAGTCATTTTGTTAGACATAATTATTACCTTTTGAAGAAATTAGCCCTTGGGCAGAATGGTCCGAAAAAAAAATATCAGAGAGAAAAACCAACAAGGAAATCTCAAGAGGTACAAATAATAAAATTATAACAATGACTGCTTCAGATAAATTTGTAACAAACCAGAACACCATTAACGCATGATTAACCACCCATAGCAAGGATTACTTTTGTAAAGAAAAACACAGCAATGAAAGAATAGCTTTATTTATTAATAATAACGTGTCATTCTGATTAAGACCTTTTATCTTACCCTTAAGATTTCAGGAATTTTGGCTCATGGAAGAGTCCTTTTTATTTAAATTTTACATTCCGCGATGTAAATGTTCCGATTTAATATTACCCTACATTTGATGCTTTTTATCTCTTAAAGATTCATAGATCTGTTGACAAGTCACTCCTGCGATGTAGCGTTCGTCAGCAATTTCAGCATAAAACTGAGCTTCTGCTGCAATATCTCCGAGCATGTTGGTGAGCATTCCTTCGGCGGTTTTGGTTGTTTTGCCTCTGACGGCAGCGGCAAGATCTGCGGTATGCTTCGCTGCGTCAAGGCGTATGGCATATTTTTTTGCTTCGGCACGCAACTGGTTAACACTATCAGACAGATAAGCAGCCCTGGCAGAAATTTCAGCAGATTTCTGTTGTGCATCTTTAACAGCCTCATCACGGGCTATAGTTCGCCCCTGTTCAATTATTCGAGCAGCAAATTGAGCATTTACCTCTTGTGATAATGCGGCAGCATCACGTTCCGCCCATTTTTTTTGCCATCCTCTGTCGCTCCAGACATTTCCGACGATAAATCCTGACAACACGAGAAAAATCACCATGAATATCTGATTCACTGTTCTATCCCCCAGCAGGTTAATGCGCTCTCCTGGTCACGACGAATAACCTGACCGTAACAGTTATTTGAACGAATGCGGCAATCGCGTCCGCCATCCTTAATCCACCAGCGAATCGCTTCGCATGCACCTTTACGATCACCAGCATTCAGCCGCTTATAAAACGTCGACGGGAAACACTTACCGGGGCCAATGTTATAGGGACAAAATGACGCGATACCCGCTTTTTGTGGTTCGGTCAGTGGTACTTTAATATTGCGCTCCACCCATGCCAGCGCCTTATCACGCTCAATGGCGTTGACCTGGTCGCATTTTTCCTTCGACAGTTTCATATTGGGAAAAACGGTTTTTCCATCCACCACTGTGGCACCCCGACAGATGGTCCATATGCCAGAACCATCGCGGTATGCCATTGTGTGGTTACCTTCTTTTTCGTCCAGAAACTGGTCAAGTATCTGAGGAGCAGATGCGCCAGCACCAATCAGCGCCAGAACGGCAGCCGACAGGCCGTATCTGATTTTTGTGTTCATATATATTTATGATGAGCACGCTCGTGCTTATTGGCAGGATTTTCAATCTTAAAGGAGTACTGATGCTGCAGATAAGACTCAACTTTTTCTGACAATTTTTCTGCTACTTCCAGGAAGACTTGCCGGACGCTCCTTCTGGCTGCTGCCTCATAAAACTCCAGCGCAGCTCCTTCAACACGGTCCATGGCGACATCCAGGTCAAAAATTTCACCGTCAAAGCGTTCTTTGTCCTGTAAGGCTACAGTTACCGTAACTTTATTCTCAAAATTACGGACTCCTTTCACAACCAGTTCATAGTCTTGAGTCATTGGATTACTCTCCTCTCGCAGCCTTACGCCTGTCTTCTTTAATCTTGAAATAAAGATTTGTCAGATACGTCAGCAGGCCAAAAACCAGGCTACCCAGCACACCGATTGCAGCCCACTGTGACGGAGTTACTTTATCGAGTAACTGCAATGCCCAGAAACCAGCATTACCCGCCGATGTGCCATAGGCAACACCTGTTGTTAACTTATCCATTGATTTCATATCCTCACCCCGATGTACACGGATGGTGCAATATGTTTGAAAAGATCGGAGTCTACGGGGTAGTTTTGACAGCACACGCTGTTCTCAACGGCGCTAAAGAAACATACACATTAAAAATGTGAGTAATTATTTTGAAAGAAAGTCATATATAAAATAATAATACGAGAAATGTTTTCATATTTAGTGTACTGTATACGGCCATTTATACAGGAAAAGCCTATGTCAGAACGTAAAGACTCAAAATCACGCCGTAATTATCTCGTTAAATGTTCCTGCCCAAACTGCACCCAAGAGTCAGAACACAGTTTTTCAAGAGTACAAAAAGGTGCCCTTTTGATCTGCCCTCATTGCAACAAAGTATTCCAGACAAATCTTAAAGCTGTAGCCTGATTGATTTTATTAGTAACAAGTATTTTTTATATTTTAATAATATATTTAAAGCAGATAATAAAAAACCCGCCTGAGCGGGTTTGAGATTGTGGTGCTTTTTGTGGGAGTCATCCACTTACGCACTTTGTTTTGCCATGCCAGCAGTTAGCTTCTGCTGTAAAACTATTCATGCAGCAAACCTGCACTTCACCACAATGGTTAGCATACTTTTCCTGATTAAGATTTTGCCAAATATGCTGGCCATTGTTTCATGTATTGGACCTCCTTAATTTTTATTAAAGAAATCCAATATTCACTACTCTGTCCGTATCTCTACTCAGGCATCAGCCTTCTTCGTTATCGTATACAGACGAGCGATGAATTTTAATCAGTAATGATGACATTTGCTGCTGCAGGACCTTTAGCACCACTCTCTATAGAGAAGGTAACCTTTTGACCTTCAAATAAGGTTCGATAATTATCATTCTGAATCGCAGAAAAATGCACAAACACATCTTTACTACCATCAACAGGAGAAATAAAGCCGAAACCTTTATCAGCGTTAAACCATTTTACTAAACCAGTCATTTTATTTGACATTCTACATTCCTTAACTTGAGCCTTTCGGCATAAATGGTTTGCATAACAGAAACGACTTCGTACTTAATTGGAGAGACTCAAAGAAGGAATAAGTGAATAACACCTGAAATGAGAACTGCTTTAGTAAACTACTTCGTATATCGTCTGTTCTTCAAACCGACGCAATCATTAACGCATAGTTGAACATATGAAGCAATGTTTATTTTAGACATCCAGCCATCTTCAACCCCATCAAAAAACTATAGCTTTCTTCAGGAACGTGTGTATAGTGCGCCAAGTTATCAGTATTAAGGAATTTTTTTGTCCCGTAAAATGACAGGAATTGTCAAAACCTTTGACGGCAAAAGCGGCAAGGGTCTTATCACCCCATCCGATGGTCGTATCGATGTCCAGCTTCATGTTTCAGCGCTCAATCTCCGCGATGCAGAAGAAATTACCACCGGATTACGCGTGGAATTTTGCCGGATAAATGGTCTGCGTGGCCCTTCAACTGCCAATGTTTACCTTTCATGAGCTATATTAAAGCTTTAATTTCAGGCCCCATCGGATCACACATGGAGAGTTTTTATGAATAACCCCGTCTGTCTTGATGACTGGTTGATTGGCTTTAAAAGCTTATGCTGTACTTTGGCCGTAATAGCTCTGCTAATAATATAATAAGCAGACTCATTGTGTTTAGGGACATTGTACTGGAAGAAAACATTTTAAACATCAGGCAAATAACCAAGTCACCAGCTAAATAATAAGTTAACAGACATGAGTCCCGGGATGAGATTCAACATTACCATTGCCCCATTTAAAGCACAAAACCCGCTCATCAGCGGGTTTTCTACTTTTTCTTAACGTCGGGTATACAAAGCCCATCGTTGAAAAAATTTTATCCATATTTTTTGAAAAATGCAAACATCATGTCGCCATCTTCAGCAAAAATCATTTATCTCGTCACCTTCCTCAATTGCGCTTCCGCGTATGCTTCTTCCTGCCAGCACTTTGTTACCAGTTTACCAATGACGTCCGCATACCCCTTATACCACTGATAATCGGTCAGGTCTGGTACCAGCTTCTGGACATGACGTCGTGCCAGCGTGGTCGGTAAACGACTAAACCGGTTTCCATTACAACGCCCACAAATCTTATATACCGGTACGCCATGAAACCGGGTTCTTTTTTCATCCAGAACAATCCCTTTACCCTTACACCCTCTGCACGCTGTGCTGGCTTCGCCCTTACCATGGCAATGCTGACATAGTTCCTTCACCCATTCTTCCTTGATTACAGATTCCCCGCGTCTGTAGTGTTTCACCACTTCGCGCAATACATTATAAAATCCCGTACCTGAACAATGCTCACAGCGAGCCTTACTTGCCGCAGACCTGGAGTAATCAGCAAAGGCAAAACTCACGAGGTAAGGAATAATCTGTAACCGGATTTCTTCACTCAATTTGTTCAATGTCGGGTTATCCAGTGCCATCGCGTAATTTAGCAGGCCTTCAATCGCAAACTGAGGGTCCTGAACACCAACTTTTGCCAGAAATAAGGCCAACCCAAGTGGTGCTTTCGACTGCACCATCCCCTGCGCTGCCATTACATCCGTAATTGTTAAACAACCGGTGCCTGTCGCTGGAGCGTCATCGCTCAATTTTGGAGATTTTGGGGAGTAATATTTTGGTAAGGCTTCAAGGTTCATGCTCGTTCTCCACTTACGCCAGTACGCCAATTGCCAGCGCGCGATCGATAAAACGAAATATCAGCTCCAGTTGGGAGCCATACTTCTCTTCAAATGCCACTGTATCCGTATGCAGCTCGTTGTAATGCTTTCTGCACAAAGGCAACACAAAGAGATCATGTGCTTTTGTTCCCATTCCGCCCTGCCCGTGACCAATCAGATGATGCGGATCGTCGGCTGGCATACCGCAGCAAGCACACGGCTGTGTCTTAACCCAACGTGTGTATTTCTCCTTAACCCAGCGGCGACGTTTAGGCAGCTTCATGAAAGATTCCGGAGACTCTGGATCAACGGTGATGCTTACCACCGTCTTTTCCTGTGGTAGTTTTTGTTGCTGGTGGGCGTAAGGCAACGGTGCAAGATTTTTTGTGCGTTGTTTCAATATGCTGGTGGCGGTCTGCTCTCCCGGTACGATGTCGCTTTCGCGGTACACCGAGCAGATTTTTTCCGCTGGTAATCCCAGCGAACGACGCGATACAGCCTCAGGTAGTGCATCCACCACCTGATTGCAGACCGCCCACCAGGATAATTCAGCCAAAGATAATTCCCGCTCCTGCGTACCGCTTATTGCGTGACGGATGACGTCAATCACCCATGCTGTCAGATTTTGTTGAGCAAGCAGCTCCAGTGATTCCGATGTCTGGTCACGCAGTTGGTTGTCGCAGTGCCAACACAACACCATTGCGCCGGTACCATAACGGTGAATGACTGTTTCAGTGTGATGGTAATCGCCATTAGGCCACTGGCAGGATGTAACATGACGTAATAGCCAGTCAGACAATGAGCCAACGCCGCCAGCAGCACGAATCACCCGTTCGTTACTAAAAAACGGCAGCAATGTTTTGTCTTCCGCCAGCGGCTGGCCAACGGCAGGAACGACTCCGGATGGCAGATTACGCATGCTTTTTGGTTCCGGTTCCACCAGCACTCGAGGATTATGAAATATCTGTATGGATTCACGGCCCGGCTTAAGGACCACCAGCCCAAGCTCAGGCACCAGAACAGGTCTAAGTAATACCCGCACGTTACCTCCAGATCCGTTGCTGGAAAGTGCGGGACGCACGTGGTGGGCGTTCGGAGTAAGGCAATCTGACTGAGATTATCCAGTGACGGTAGTCGAGACTAAGGGCTTTCTTAACCTCGTATCCGCGCCTGCGGTAACACTGAATTATCCATTCAGCCTGCTCTTCAGTGCATGGAGGGTGTTGGAACCATTCAGACTTGAATGCGTGAGAATACCGCTCGTGCGTGCAGGCAAGAACGGGCGAATTATCAGAATTGTAATATTTTACGTTGCGTGCCATCGGTTTTCTCCGGTGGCACGGTGTTACTCAGCGGGAGTTCAGCCCCGCGCAAGATTGTAGATGAGTTTATTCTTCTGCAAAAGCTGAAAAGCCTGCTTTTATTCCGATCTCTTTCAGTGCCTGTAATGAAGTGACAAACTCACCTTCGCGCAAGATAAATCTGTCTGTCACTCGACCATCCACAAAATTAATTAACGCAGCCCCATTCTTTCGCAAACACATAATGCGGTAATGACTAACAAGATTTCCATTTTCAACGCACACAGCATAGAGGCCATCTTCACAAAAAATTTTACGCAGTTCTTCGATGTTCATCATCAGAATCCTTCCGGATAATTAGCTCTCCCCTTTAAGGGACCATCCCTCTTATCCCTGCGCGCTACTTAAGTATTTTTGATTCTATTCCGGCACCGTCCAGAACTTCAAACGCGTTGAAAATAAAAACAAAAACCCGCCGAAGCGGGTTAAGTGCGGGTGCGTTGAGGATGCCTGCCACATCAGAGGTGGCGAGGGATTTCTCCCCCGCCGGGTCTCTTACTCCTCAGGTTCGTAAGCTGTGAAGACAGCGACCTCCGTCTGGCCGGTTCGGATTCGTACCTCGCAGAGGTCTTTCCTCGTTACCAGTGCCGTCACTATGACGGTTAAACAGATGACGATCAGGGCGATTAACATCGCCTTTTGCTGCTTCATAGCCTGCTTCTCCTGTCAACGCAAAGCAGAAGTGTCACCTTCGGTGCGAAACAGAGATGTCATGCTTTGGTTCAGAGAATGCGTTTGACCGCCTCGCTATATACTTCCGAGCGTTCTCTTTTCCCAACAGAAATCACGAAAACGACAACTTTCTCGTCTATAACCTGGTATACAAGGCGATAGCCTGAAGACCGGAGCTTAATCTTGTAACAATCAGGCATACCACGGAGCTTGTTTGCTTCAATCCGGGGTGACTCAAGTACTTCAACCAGCTTCTTTTTCAACTGTTCACGTACCGTCGAGCCCAGCTTTCGCCATTCCTTTAGTGCCCGCTCGTCAAAATCCAGAAAATACGCCATCAGAGTTCATCCAGCGTCACACGTACTGGCTTAGGATTACGAAGCCGTTCTTTCACTATCTCCACAAGTTCAGCATCTTCATCACTCAGGAGTGTCTGTTTGAACGGCAAGCGTTCATTGTCAGCGATATACTCGAGCATGAGACGAAGCGCTTCAGAAGGAGTTACACCCATTTTTTCAAGCGCGGCGTAAGAACGCGCTTTAAGTTCATCGTCAATACGCAGGTTAATGCTACCCATGTCTTACACCTCTTGTAATTACAAATGTCATTACAAGTATCGCACTACAACATGCTTAGGGCAAGTCACGAAGGAAGTCAGAAAGTAGTCGTAAGAACGGTGATCACTGTCCGCTTTGTGCCAGGAGCAGCCATTGCTAAGTCCATCCTGTATTGTGCAGGTCAGCTCGTTTTTAAAGAGTCCGGCCATCATCTTACTGGTACAGACACCATATACTTTGTGACGGTCAGGCTACATATGCACAACTCAACTTATTCATCTATTTTTTGCTTTAGCATGTCAGTGTTGCTTTCTCGTCGGCGGGTGAGCGGTGACCTGACCTGTCGATAAAGGAACGTAGCACGTTTTATGCAACACCCGCATGCGGCAGAAAATTATTGCCGAACGTTTACCCCTGTCAACAAGCTTTACTTTCTGAGGCGCGCCAGCCCGCGAGGAAAACAATCTGAACATCAAACAATTAATGACACAAGAAATACGATTAAAGATTTTTTTGTGCATGCCGATAGTGCTTTTTTAAAAGGAGAAATCTATGTCTGTCACAATTCAGGGAAATACCTCAACCGTTATTTCAAACAACTCCGCCCCGGAAGGAACATCAGAAATAGCCAAAATCACAAGACAAATTCAGGTGCTGACTGAAAAGCTTGGGAAAATCTCATCGGAAAAGGGGATGACGACACAGCAGAAAAAAGAAATGGCTGCATTGGTACAGAAGCAAATTGAAAGCCTCTGGGCTCAACTGGAGCAGTTGTTAAGGCAGCAGGCAGAGAAAAAGAATGAAGACGCGACAGTTCAGCCTGATAAAAAAGAAGAGAAAAAAGACGATACAAATACCGCTGGCACCATTGATATTTACGTCTAAGTGACAGCCGTATTGTGGCCCTCATCGGGCCACTTTTCGCCATCAGCCTTTTCTTTAAAGACATATTATCTTTGTATCATTTCTGATAGTTAACATTACAAGATATAAGTAATGGACGCACTCCCAATTAGTCTATTTAAATCGCCACGAGTTTAACTGACAACCCATGATCAATTATGAATTGCAACTATTTCTGTAGTCACTTTTGTGGGGACAGTCCACAAAACTGCCAACTTCCGCTTCTTGCTCTTAGCGGACATTAGCATAGGCTATTTACCATAACGCCTCATTACGCGCACCGCCCAGACTGACTCAGCGCGTTTCTGGCATATCCCCGGTAAAACAAGTAACAACCCCCCCGAAAATGAACACCAGAAACGCGACTTAAGAATCTACCCTATGAATGGATATGCACTCAACCGAATCGATCTTGGTTTCAATCTATTTTATCGGGATCAGGCTTCTTTTTAGGTAACTTCGGGGGCTTAACTTGCTGATGACTTTGCGTTCGGCGCGTAAGCCAGGGATGGTCAGCTTTAGATTTAACATAGTATTTTGAGCGTAAATCAATACGGGCATTATCCACTCGTTCATGGACACTCTTTTCATCATCCAGTGGTATAGGCTCCGGGCCATCAACATACTTTTCCCAGCCCAGCGCTTTCCCGTCATACAGAACGTTAATTTCACCGTCAAAGTTCTCACATACAGTAACAACCGAATGCCTAAGTCGATATCCCCGGCCCTCACTGCGTACCTGAAACGCACTGCTTTTGTACTGGAAAGTGAGATTTTTAGACAGAACGCGCTTCGCCTGTAGGCTGAAGATATAACCCAGTTCCTCTTCAGAATGGTGCACATCAAGATGAGCATTATCAGTAGTACGAGGCGACGTAGCGAACCGGTTGTTATAGGCTTCAATAAAGGTCGGCAACCATGCATTTGCTGTTTCAATATCACTGATATTCTGAAGCCGCATTTCTTTGACCAGCCTGTCCTGTAGTGTCTGATTGGCGCGCTCTACCCGCCCTTTTGCCTGCGGGCTGTTGGCATGGATTGGCTCGATGCCCAGTGTCTTTATCGCACGAGTGAACTGGGTCAGCTCACCTTCCCGCTCTGGGTTATTTACCCTGAATATACTGTGTCTATCAGAGTAGAGAGCGAGCGGTACGCCATGATCATTGAGGTAACCCCGGAGGGTTTCCATGTAAGCCCGGGTTGTTTCAGCAGGCACAAAACGCAACGCCATCAACGCACTGGTGGCATCATCAATGAAAACGATCAGTGTACATCTGGGGCCTCGATTTTCAAACCAGTCATGAGGTGAGCCATCAATCTGGATCAGTTCACCGTAAGATGGTCGTCGCATGCGGCGTTGATATATACGGGCAATTTTACGACGGCGTTCACGCCATAACCCCTCTTCTATCATCCACTTTCTGAGAGTTTCAACGGATAAAGATAAACCGTGTATCTCGCGCAATTTTTCGCACGCAAACGTAGGTCCAAAATCAGCGTAACGGCCTTTGAGGAGTGAAATTACTGTTGCTCTGAATTCAGTAGAAAAGAAATTATTAGGACGCTTTCCACGTCGGTGGGAAACCAGACCAGAAGGCCCTTCATTTCTATACCGTTGCACCAGACGTTTAACCTGCCGAATAGAAATGCCAATGCGTGCCGCAGCTTGTTCCTGAGTAATATGTCGATTAATTGACTCCTGAATAATCTGAAGTCGGTGGAGTTCCTTATGACTCATCGTAACAGTCTCTTTGATCATGAAAAATCCCCCAGAGAATTGTCTGGGGACATTTTAGAATGGTTCAAAGGGGACATTACAGCTTGGTGTTAACAATAGCCTGCTTCTCCTTGCCTTCCGGCACTCGCGACAGATTATGTTTAGACGACTGTCGTAGCGACGTATTTCTCCGTCAGGTAATGACCAGATAAGGTCCGGATCAACCACAGCAGGTTTCTTCACCTTTGCCCTCGAGAGTTTTTTGCGGGCGTTTTGCCAGTCCTTACGCGCCTGTTCAGACGGGAATAACCCGTAACCAGAGCTGTATACATCGCCACTGGCAACCAGCTCTCTGGCCAGAACGCTCATCAGATATCTTGTTGCCCCAGTTTTAGCTTCCAGTTGTCGTAACGTCTCGCGCCCACTCTGGCGTACGAGTTCCACCACCTGCCCTTTAATTTTTTCCCGCTCTTCTTGTGTAAAAACTTTTGCCACAAGTCCTCCTGAACATTACTTTATACCCTAAAATCAACACTTATCCCCTGAAACCAGGCGGAATTTCTGTATCCGGTTCAGAAATATGATTCACACAACGCTGTACAGGTGAACGTCCCAGGCGGATGACCAGTTCGTCCCATTTTTCGCGGAGTTTTGACGGGCTCATGATGTTTTTTACCCAGAATTGATCTCGCTGTACCCGACCAAACATTTCGCAAATTTGTCTGTGGCTTCTGCCATCCAGCATCCGCATTGTGCGCACGTCATTGGCCCAGGCTGTCCAGTTAGGCTCTTTTGGTCGCATGATCTCTCCATCGTCGCTGGCAGCCTGTTCGTAAAGGTTCACGATCCGCCCCCAAATCCACTGCGCACACGCCAAATCCTCCCTGCTACCCCACTGGCGTTTTTTCGCACTAAACACAACCGCGTCGGGGTTCCGGGTTAAAAAATCCTGTTCAGCGGTCTGCGGGTCCGGTTGCGAAGCTTCCGGACGAAAAGTGTTTTTATTCTCTGTAGTAATCTCTGTTGTATTCTCTGTAAGATCATCAGGCCATTTTGACCCGATGACATTGGGTCGTTTTGAACCAATGGAGCGTTTCATTTTGACCTCTTCCATCGTGTCATTTTGACCTGATGGAGCGGCGCATTTTAAACCGATGGATTCGCTCAATTTGCCACCATCTAAAAGCTCGCTCCCGTAGTTGATCGTGTAGAAATTGGTCATATCGCGCTTTGATTTATTGAGCTTTTCACAACGCAAAAGCCCCAGCGTTTTCAGACTTGCAAACGCGCGCTTTAACGTTGACTCTGACCAGAATGGGAACTGTTCCAGCCATTGTTCCGTTGTGTTGTAAATCCAGCGAACACCATCACATTCCATGCCGGAATTGGTATCTCTCAACCAGTAATGCAACTGCTGCAACACAATGGCTTCATTTAAGCCAATCTTCATCGCAAGCTGTGTGTTTATAACCAGTGGGCGTTCAGCAAAAAGAAGGCTCATAATTCCATCCAGCTTTTTGTTGGTATTGCTGTCGATACGCAAGTTTGAAAGCAATTGCTTTTTCTATAAGTTCATCAGTTTCACGATCCACTACGGCAGGATCAGCAAAAAGCAGTCCGGACTCCACCACATCGCCATATTCTTTGTTTAACCCGGCGATCATGTACGTGATGCTTTTTCCGTCACTAATTTCACGATACAACCTGAAATCATTAATCCGAATAGCCTCCATAATTGCAGGCACTAGCGCCGTGAACTTTTCACGCTTATCCCTGGTGTCGATAGCCTTCCAGCGTTCGAATATCTTCACTCGATTAACGCCAAGTGCTCGCTGATCAACCGCGCCACCTTCATCTGTGACACGCTGAACATCGATGTTCGGGCGCTCTTTCAAAGCCCAGAATGCTTCAGTGATTAATATCGTCGCCTGCTCCTGTGTCATTCCTGGTCGACATATCCAGGCATCCAGAGCCTCACGAGCCTGTTCAGGAGTGATTTTCATTGTTCAACCGCCCCGCCCGCTTCGTCTTACGATATTCGTCATAAACCTTGGGATCATACAGAAGCTCGCCGCCAGATGCCTCCTGTATCCGACGTTAATTGTTAACTGGTTAACGTCACCTGGAGGCACCAGGCACTGCATCACAAAATTCATTGTTGAGGACGCGATAATGAAAACGTTATTACCAAACGTTAATACGTCTGAAGGTTGTTTTGAAATTGGTGTCACTATCAGTAACCCTGTATTTACTGAAGATGCCATTAACAAGAGAAAACAAGAACGGGAGCTATTAAATAAAATATGCATTGTTTCAATGCTGGCTCGTTTACGTCTGATGCCAAAAGGATGTGCACAATGAATTCAGCATTTGCGCTTGTTCTGACAGTTTTTCTTGTTTCCGGAGTGCCAGTTGATATTGCAGTCAGTGTTCACAGGACAATGCAGGAGTGTATGACTGCAGCAACCGAACAGAAAATTCCCGGTAACTGTTACCCGGTCGATAAAGTTATTCACCAGGATAATATCGAAATCCCGGCAGGTCTTTAAAACAGTTCCGTAATAAATATCCGGTTTCATTCTTATATGCCAGCAATGGCAGGGATTTGTTCATCCTTAAATCTGTCATGAGGTTAAAACAAAATGAGTAAAGTCTTTATTTGCGCCGCTATTCCTGACGAACTGGCAACAAGGGAAGAAGGCGCTGTGGCTGTAGCCACAGCCATTGAAGCTGGCGACGAACGCCGTGCTCGAGCAAAATTTCACTGGCAATTCCTGGAACATTATCCGGCTGCTCAGGACTGCGCTTATAAATTTATTGTCTGCGAGGATAAACCTGGCATACCCCGCCCTGCCCTCGATTCATGGGATGCTGAATATATGCAGGAAAACCGCTGGGATGAGGAGTCTGCTTCTTTTGTCCCGGTTGAGACTGAATCCGATCCGATGAACGTCACTTTTGACAAGCTGGCCCCTGAAGTACAGAACGCTGTCATGGTTAAGTTCGACACATGTGAAAACATCACCGTTGATATGGTGATTAGCGCACAGGAATTGTTGCAGGAAGACATGGCAACATTCGACGGACATATCGTTGAAGCGTTGATGAAAATGCCAGAAGTTAACGCCATGTATCCGGAGCTTAAGTTGCACGCCATTGGGTGGGTTAAGCATAAATGTATTCCTGGTGCTAAATGGCCCGAAATTCAGGCAGAGATGCGCATCTGGAAAAAACGTCGCGAAGGTGAACGCAAGGAAACCGGAAAATACACGTCTGTTGTTGATCTCGCCCGCGCCAGAGCCAATCAACAGTACACTGAAAATTCAACAGGAAAAATCAGCCCGGTCATTGCTGCCATTCATCGCGAATACAAGCAGACATGGAAAACACTGGATGACGAACTGGCCTACGCTCTCTGGCCTGGTGATGTGGATGCCGGAAACATTGACGGCAGCATCCATCGCTGGGCAAAAAAAGAAGTTATCGACAACGACCGCGAAGACTGGAAGCGTATCTCGGCATCAATGCGCAAACAGCCTGATGCCCTTCGCTACGACCGCCAAACTATTTTTGGCCTTGTCCGTGAGCGTCCGATCGACATTCACAAAGATCCCGTAGCACTGAACAAATATACCTGCGAATACCTGACGACAAAGGGCGTGTTTGAGAATGAAGAAACAGACCTGGGCACTGTTGATGTTCTCCAGTCATCAGAAACACAAACTGATGCAGTGGAAACTGAGGTATCTGATATCCCAAAAAATGAAACCGCGCCGGAAGCTGAACCATCTGTAGAGCGTGAGGGGCCGTTCTATTTCCTCTTCGCAGATAAGGACGGAGAAAAATACGGTCGCGCAAACAAACTTTCTGGTCTGGATAAGGCACTGGCTGCTGGCGCCACTGAAATCACAAAAGAAGAATATTTTGCCCGAAAAAATGGCACATACACGGGCTTACCGCAAAATGTAGATACCGCTGAAGATTCAGAACAACCAGAGCCGATAAAAGTTACCGCTGACGAAGTAAACAAAATTATGCAGGCAGCCAATATCAGCCAGCCTGACGCCGATAAGTTGCTTGCTGCATCACGTGGTGAATTTGTTGAAGGGATTAGTGACCCGAATGATCCGAAATGGGTTAAGGGGATCCAGACCCGCGATTCTGTGAACCAGAACCAGCATGAATCGGAACGGAACTACCAAAAAGCGGAACAAAACAGTCCAAATGCGTTACAAAACGAGCCAGAAACGAAACAGCCTGAACCAGTGGCGCACCAGGAAGTGGAAAAAGCCTGCACCGCCTGCGGTCAGACCGGCGGCGGCAACTGCCCTGATTGTGGCGCGGTGATGGGCGACGCAACATACCAGGAAACATTCGATGAAGAGTATCAGGTTGAAGTTCAGGAAGATGATCCGGAGGAAATGGAAGGCGCTGAACATCCACACAAGGAGAACACTGGCGGCAATCAGCATCACAATAGCGATAATGAAACTGGCGAGACGGCAGATCACCCAATTAAGGTGAACGGTCATCACGAAATCACATCCACCAGCAGGACGTGTGACCATCTAATGATCGACCTTGAAACCATGGGAAAAAATCCTGATGCCCCGATCATCTCAATAGGTGCAATATTTTTCGATCCGCAAACCGGAGATATGGGACCGGAATTTAGTAAGACTATCGATCTGGAAACTGCTGGCGGAGTCATTGATCGGGACACCATTAAATGGTGGCTTAAGCAATCACGCGAAGCGCAATCTGCCATTATGACCGATGAAATCCCGTTAGATGATGCACTGTTACAATTGCGGGAATTTATCGACGAAAACTCCGGTGAATTTTTTGTTCAGGTTTGGGGAAATGGAGCCAACTTCGACAACACGATTTTGCGCCGTTCATACGAACGGCAGGGGATCCCCTGCCCGTGGCGTTACTACAACGATCGCGATGTACGCACAATCGTTGAGCTGGGGAAAGCCATAGACTTCGATGCCAGAACGGCTATTCCATTCGAAGGTGAGCGCCATAATGCACTTGATGACGCCCGTTACCAGGCAAAATACGTTTCAGTTATCTGGCAAAAACTGATCCCAAGTCAGGCTGATTCTTAATGTTCAACTGTCGCCGGTTGTGACTGGTATTCTGCAACCGGCGCTCGTCTGATGTAAGAGATAAAGAAATCGATGAGCGAAGTAATCATGATTGTCTCTCCCGGCAAATGGGTATCCGAAGAGCAGTTAATTGCGCTGAAAGGAATAAAAAAAGGTACGTTAAAAAAGGCCCGGGAAAAATCGTTTATGGAAGGAAGGGAATATAAGCATGTCGCTCATGACGGTATGCCATGGGATAACAGTCCATGCTTTTACAACCTGGAAGAAATTGATCGCTGGATTGAGCGCCAGGCATCAGCGAGACCAAGACGTCATCTTACTTGACTAAAAGCCACACTAACTAATGAGAGAAGTTGAAATGAAATATCCGACAGGCGTGGAAAACCATGGAGGGAAATTACGTATCTGGTTTGTTTATAAAGGCGTAAGAGTCAGGGAAAATCTGGGGGTTCCTGACACAGCAAAAAACAGGCGCGTTGCAGGTGAACTACGCTCCTCTGTTTGTTACGCAATAAAAACTGGTGTTTTCGACTATGCAAAACAGTTTCCCTCCTCACGCAATCTGGAAAAATTTGGTGAGGCCCGACAAGATTTAACCATAAAAGAACTGGCTGAAAAATTTCTGGCACTGAAAGAAACTGAAGTCGCCAAAACATCACTCAACACATACCGTGCCGTCATCAAAAATATCCTGAGCATAATCGGTGAAAAAAATCTTGCCTCATCGATTAATAAAGAAAAATTACTGGAGGTTCGTAAAGAGCTACTGACTGGATACCAGATCCCCAAAAGTAACTATATTGTTACACAACCAGGGAGATCGGCTGTAACTGTAAATAATTACATGACAAATCTTAACGCCGTGTTCCAGTTTGGTGTTGATAACGGTTACCTGGCAGATAATCCGTTTAAGGGGATCTCGCCATTAAAGGAATCAAGAACCATTCCGGATCCTCTTTCGCGGGAGGAATTTATCCGTCTTATCGATGCGTGCAGAAATCAGCAAGCAAAAAATTTATGGTGTGTTTCTGTTTATACTGGCATTCGCCCTGGTGAGCTGTGTGCACTTGGATGGGAGGACATAGATCTGAAAAATGGAACAATGATGATCAGGAGAAATTTAGCAAAAGACCGTTTCACGGTACCAAAAACACAGGCGGGAACCAATCGGGTCATTCATCTTATTAAGCCAGCAATCGACGCTCTCCGGAGTCAGATGACATTAACGAGACTGAGCAAAGAGCATATCATTGATGTTCACCTCAGAGAGTATGGCAGAACAGAAAAACAAAAATGCACCTTTGTTTTTCAACCTGAAGTGTCAGCGAGAGTAAAAAATTATGGTGACCATTTTACCGTTGACTCAATAAGGCAGATGTGGGACGCAGCGATAAAACGTGCCGGACTCCGCCATCGAAAATCATATCAGTCGAGACATACTTATGCCTGCTGGTCGCTGACAGCTGGTGCTAACCCGGCATTTATAGCAAACCAGATGGGCCATGCAGATGCGCAAATGGTATTTCAGGTATACGGAAAATGGATGTCTGAAAACAATAATGCACAGGTAGCTTTGTTAAATACACAGTTAAGCGAGTTTGCCCCAACCATGCCCCATAACGAAGCAATGAAAAATTAATTTAATATTTATCAAATAGTTAACACGCATGACTCTTGAAATCCATAAATTCAAGCGCAGTGCCCAGCCATCCCGATACTGCTGCTTTCACCAAATCCTTAGTGCTTCTTTCGTGTTTTTCTATTGTCATAATGGTTATCTCTAAAAAAGAGGTAAGATGCGTACTACTTACTCGCCGTTATTGGTATTATTCAGAAAAAGTGAGTAAGACTTTGCAGCAATGTTTTTGATCCTGTTCAAATAAACTAATGGCATCAGCAACATGCTGGAAATCAAACGTATGGGTAATTAATTTTTCTGGTTTAATTAACCCTTTACTTAACCAGTCGATAACGACCGGGAATTTATTTGCATTTAAGCGTGAAGAGAAAATAGAGAGTTCTTTTCCGGTAATTCCTTGCTGAATCACTTCAGACGGTTCACTGGAGAAGCCCATCAATACAATACGTGCCGCTGGAGAAGCCAGCGTTACGGCCTCTTTCAGGATAGAAGGATGACAAGCCGCATCGATAATTAATGTCGGCTTGATGCCTTTTTCAGTGAAAATCTCGCCAAGCGGTGTCTGGCTGTTATTAATCGCCCAGTCTGCCCCGCTCTCTTTCGCTTTTTCCAGTCGTTCATCAATGCGATCGGCAACAATCACATTTTTAACGTTATAGACGCCTTTTAATACCTGAACGATCGTCAGGCCGATTGGACCGGCACCATAAACCAGAACGGTATCATTTTCAGTCGGTTGACCATGACCGGTAACGTTAGCCGCAATGGTAAAAGGTTCGATCATCACCGCATATTGATCGGCCACTGCTTCAGGAATTTTCCACGCATTTTTTGCCGGAACCACGGCATATTCACTGAAACCACCGTCAGCGTGCACACCTAATACAGCAAGTGTCGTACAAACGTTCGGCTTACCTATAGAGCACGGATAGCAATGCCCACAGCTGACCACCGGATCGACAGCAACGCGTTCACCGACTCTGGCGCTTTCCACACCTTCACCCACCGCATCAATGACGCCAAAGAATTCATGACCAATGACGCGCGGATATTTCGCAAAAGGATTATGCCCACGGTAAATATGGCTATCTGAACCACAAATTCCGGCAAGTTTCACTTTTACTCGTACTTCACCCGCTGACGGGGTGGGTATTTCACGTTCGATAATCGACAGTTGATTCGGTTTTTCAATTAAAATGCTTTTCATTACCTTACTCCTTACCAGTTCCACAGCGTGCCATCTTCCAGACGTGCGACTGGCAGATAAGCAGGTTCATAGGGATATTTCGCCGCCAGCTTTTCATCGAATTCGATGCCAAGACCCGGTTTGTCTCCCGGATGCATATAGCCGTTATCGAAAGTCCAGTTGTGCGGGAAGACTTCGAGCATTTGTTCGGAATAACCCATGTACTCCTGGACACCGAAATTGGGGACCCACAGATCAAAGTGCAGCGCCGCAGCCATGCAGACTGGTGACAAATCGGAAGGACCGTGTGAGCCAGTACGTACCTGATACAGCGAAGCAAAATCGGCAATCCGGCGCATACCGGTAATTCCGCCTGCATGGGTCAGCGTGGTGCGGATATAATCGATGAGTTGCTCTTCAATCAGTTGTTTGCAGTCCCAGATGCTGTTGAAGACTTCACCCACTGCGATGGGTGTGACGGTATGTTGGCGAATGAGACGGAAGCATTCCTGGTTTTCTGCAGGCGTCGGGTCTTCCATCCAGAACATGCGATAATCTTCAATGCTTTTACCAAAGCGCGCCGCTTCAATAGGCGTTAAGCGATGGTGCATGTCATGCAGCAAATGTTCATTAAAACCAAACTTGTTACGTACCGCGTCAAGCAATTTCGGCATGAAATCGAGGTATTTCTCCGTCGACCACAGCTGCTCTTCCGGCCACTGTCCTTTGGTTGCGGGTTCATAAGCCAGACCTTTACCTTTCGACATGCCGTAGGTGGTTTTCATACCAGGGATTCCGCACTGCACGCGGATGGCTTTGAATCCCAGCTCCTGATGACGGGCATAATCATCCAGAGCTTCATCAATACTGTGACCGGTGGTATGGCAATAAACCATCACCCCTTCACGAGACGCGCCGCCGAGTAACTGGTAAAGCGGCATGTTGGCAGCTTTGGCTTTAATATCCCACAGCGCCATATCAACCGCTGAAATGGCCGACATCGTAACCGGACCGCGACGCCAGTAAGCACCTTTATAGAAAAACTGCCAGATATCTTCGATACGGTGCGCATCGCGACCAATAAGCTGCGGACAAAGGTGATCCTGCAAATAAGAGGCCACGGAAAGCTCACGTCCATTGAGGGTGGCATCCCCAAGGCCCGTAATACCGTCCTCAGTGGTGATTTTTAATGTGACGAAATTACGCCCCGGACAGGTAACAAAAACTTCAGCCTTTACGATCTTCATGTTCGATTCCTTGCATCGCTTGTCGTGATGCATGAAATCTACGCAACTGAGCTACTACCATACAAGTATAAAGATCGAAAAAAGCCGGAGTGATCACAAAAAAAGGCGTATATTTGCGCTGTGAATGGTTGACAAAAGATGAAATAGAATACCTTTTGTCAGCTGACACTTCCTCTTATCTTATTGATAAAATGGATTTATGTTCCTACGTGCGCCCCCAGCCCGCAACAATGATCAACATGCCGCAAAGCGCAATCAACGCACCCGTCCAGTCATAAAGAGTCAGTTTCACGCCATCCACAACGCGCAGCCACATCAACGCCGTGCAGACATAAACGCCACCATAAGCCGCGTAAACACGCCCACTCGCCGCTGGATGCAACGTTAACAACCAGACAAACAGCGCCAGTGAAATCCCCGCCGGAAGCAACAGCCAGATACTGGCGTTTCGTTTTAACCACAACCAGGGCAGAAAGCATCCAATAATTTCACACAGCGCAGTAGCAAAAAATAGTAACGTTGTTTTAATCATCTTTGTCTCTTATTGACATCATGTATAGTTATAGGGCGACATAATATCATCAATATAAACACCCTCCTGGTACGTTTTGCGTCCGCAGTGGATGGTGTAGAATCACCTTTAATCATTCATACAGGGAATGAATTATGAAAATCACTCTCAGCAAACGAATCGGCCTGCTCGCTATTCTGCTGCCTTGCGCACTGGCATTGAGCACAACTGTTCATGCCGAAACTAACAAACTGGTGATTGAGTCTGGCGACAGTGCACAAAGCCGCCAGCACGCCGCTATGGAAAAAGAGCAATGGAATGACACGCGCAATCTGCGCCAGAAAGTGAATAAACGCACTGAAAAAGAGTGGGATAAAGCCGACGCCGCTTTTGATAACCGCGATAAATGTGAGCAAAGCGCCAACATCAATGCCTACTGGGAGCCCAATACTTTGCGCTGCCTGGACCGTCGAACTGGCCGCGTTATTACCCCCTAACCTGTTATTGATTTAAGGAATGTAAGGACACGTTATGCCAAGCGCCCACAGTGTTAAGCTACGCCCGCTGGAGCGTGAAGATTTACGCTATGTACATCAACTCGACAACAACGCCAGTGTGATGCGTTACTGGTTTGAGGAACCCTACGAAGCCTTTGTTGAACTCTCTGATCTGTATGATAAGCATATTCACGATCAGAGCGAACGGCGCTTTGTGGTGGAATGTGACGGCGAAAAAGCCGGTCTGGTGGAGCTGGTGGAAATTAACCATGTTCATCGCCGCGCAGAATTTCAGATAATTATCTCCCCGGAGTATCAGGGGAAAGGTCTGGCAACCCGTGCCGCCAAATTAGCAATGGACTATGGCTTTACCGTTCTCAATCTCTATAAGCTGTATCTGATCGTTGATAAAGAGAATGAAAAAGCGATTCACATTTACCGCAAGCTTGGCTTTTCGGTTGAAGGTGAATTGATGCACGAGTTCTTTATTAATGGTCAATATCGTAATGCCATTCGCATGTGTATATTCCAGCATCAGTATCTGGCAGAGCACAAAACACCGGGTCAGACTCTCCTGAAGCCGACCGCACAATAGCATTAATAATAATCGATCGTATTTTTGATGGTGTAAACCCGTTCGACGGCGGGTTTTACTCCTTCATCAACAATGATTAGCTGACAGTCCACCGGATTAGCGTGACTGTCATATTCACAGCTCTGTTTTACATTACCAACCCGTTGATTATTCAGTAAAGTAACCGCTGTGTAATCTAATTTTTTGATCGGATCCGTTGATGGCGTGGCGCTGACAGATAATGTTTTGTCGTTACTTTTCGTGGTTTTACCCAGCGGATAACCCTGATCATCATAGCGATATTCCATCTGCATTTGTTTGCTGCTGGCTTTAATCACGAAGCCATTATCATCGGTTTCCCAACTCACCCCGGCAGAAGGTAATTCTGCTAGCTGGCATTTTCCTTGTAAACGTACTCTCTTCTCCAGCGTCTCGGCATCACGGTAATAATTGGCGTCCAGTACCAGAGCGACCACGGTATTATTTTCCAGATCCAGTAATTCGAGTGAATCAAAACAGCCTTCTTCCGACAAAGTCCCAGAAACACGTTTCGTCACTTCACCTTGCTCATCCATTAATGTCTGAGTGAAATCTTTTACCGGACCACGCAGCGGATCAAAATCGAATTCATTAGAGAAACTGGCCATCTCAGGGGTAAATGAAAGTGTTACCTCTGTGCGGTCACATCCTGTGAGGAATATCGCGAGTAAGCATGGTAGTAATTTGTATTTCACAACAGTCACCAGAGAGTAGAGATGATTCTCAATCATAGTAGCAAATACAGTACTTTACACGTTAAATGCTATGCTTAAAGAAGTTATCTTCGCGTAAGGAGCTTATGATGAAACTCTCAACCTGCTGTGCCGCGCTTCTGCTCGCCCTCGCCTCACCCGTGGTACTCGCCGCGCCGGGATCCTGTGAGCGCATACAGAGCGATATATCACAGCGCATTATCAATAATGGCGTACCCGAAAGCAGCTTCACGTTAAGTATTGTACCCAATGACCAGGTTGATCAGCCTGATTCCCAGGTCGTCGGCCATTGCGCTAATGATACGCATAAAATTCTCTATACCCGCACCACCAGCGGTAACGTCTCTGCTCCCGCGCAGTCTACCCAGGATGGCGCGCCTGCCGAACCGCAGTAATACATTATCGACTGAACGCCGGATACGACACATCCGGCGATTTGAACATACAACATAATCCCACCTTATTACTCATACCCTTCTATTGATATGGATTAATAATTCTTAACCCAAAATGGGTAGACTCCCTCTATTGTTAGCGCGCTAAATATTCAATATATAAACATTTATATAACGATAAAGAACAGGGAGTGAGTTATGTCCAAAAATGACCGAATGGTGGGCATCAGCCGCAGAACACTCGTTAAATCAACCGCGATAGGTTCTCTGGCGCTGGCTGCAGGCGGTTTTTCTTTACCGTTCACCCTGCGCAGTGCAGCGGCAACGGTACAACAGGCCAGCGAAAAAGTGATCTGGGGTGCCTGTTCCGTCAACTGTGGTAGCCGCTGTGCACTTCGTCTACATGTTAAAGATAATGAAGTGACCTGGGTGGAAACTGACAATACCGGCAGCGATGAGTACGGCAACCATCAGGTACGCGCCTGTTTGCGCGGTCGCTCCATCCGCCGGCGTATTAATCATCCCGATCGCTTGAATTACCCAATGAAACGCGTGGGTACACGCGGTGAAGGCAAATTCGAACGGATTAGCTGGGATGAAGCCCTGGATACTATCGCCAGTAGCCTGAAAAAAACCGTCGAACAATATGGCAATGAGGCTGTATATATTCAGTACTCTTCGGGGATTGTTGGCGGCAATATGACCCGCTCTTCGCCATCAGCCTCGGCGGTCAAACGCCTGATGAACTGCTACGGCGGTTCACTCAATCAGTATGGCTCCTACAGCACCGCGCAAATTTCCTGTGCCATGCCCTACACCTACGGCAGTAATGATGGCAACAGCACCACGGATATTGAAAACAGCAAGCTGGTCGTGATGTTTGGTAACAACCCGGCAGAAACCCGCATGAGCGGCGGTGGCATCACTTATCTTCTTGAAAAAGCGCGCGAGAAATCGAACGCCAAAATGATTGTTATCGATCCGCGATATACCGATACGGCTGCTGGTCGTGAAGATGAATGGCTCCCTATTCGCCCGGGCACCGATGCCGCGCTGGTTGCGGGTATTGCCTGGGTATTGATTAACGAAAATCTCGTTGATCAACCTTTTCTCGATAAATACTGCGTCGGCTATGACGAAAAAACCTTACCCGCAGATGCACCCAAAAATGGTCACTATAAAGCCTATATTCTTGGTGAAGGTGATGATAACACAGCGAAAACGCCGCAGTGGGCTTCGCAAATTACCGGTATCCCGGTAGACCGTATCATCAAACTGGCGCGTGAAATTGGCACAGCAAAACCCGCTTATATCTGCCAGGGCTGGGGGCCGCAACGCCAGGCAAACGGCGAACTGACTGCACGCGCTATTGCTATGTTACCTATTTTGACGGGCAATGTCGGCATCAGCGGCGGAAATAGTGGCGCGCGTGAATCGACCTATACCATTACCATAGAACGCCTGCCGGTGCTGGATAATCCGGTCAAAACGTCAATCTCCTGCTTCAGCTGGACAGATGCTATCGATCATGGTCCGCAAATGACGGCAATCCGCGACGGCGTCCGCGGCAAAGATAAACTGGATGTGCCCATTAAGTTCATCTGGAACTACGCGGGAAATACCCTCGTTAATCAGCATTCTGACATCAACAAAACGCATGAAATTCTGCAAGACGAATCGAAATGCGAAATGATTGTGGTCATCGAAAACTTTATGACCTCATCGGCAAAATATGCCGACATTCTGCTGCCAGACCTGATGACCGTTGAGCAGGAAGATATTATTCCTAACGACTACGCCGGTAACATGGGATATCTCATTTTCCTCCAGCCAGTCACCAGCGAAAAATTCGAACGTAAACCGATTTACTGGATCCTGAGTGAAGTCGCGAAACGTCTTGGACCTGACGTCTATCAAAAGTTCACTGAAGGTCGCACGCAGGAACAATGGTTACAACATCTGTACGCCAAAATGCTTGCCAAAGATCCGGCGTTACCGTCTTACGACGAACTGAAAAAAATGGGTATCTATAAGCGTAAAGATCCCAATGGTCATTTTGTCGCCTACAAAGCATTTCGTGACGACCCCGAGGCAAATCCACTTAAAACACCTTCCGGTAAGATTGAAATTTATTCCAGCAAGCTGGCGGAAATTGCCCGTACCTGGGAACTGGAAAAAGATGAAGTGATAAGCCCACTGCCAGTTTATGCCTCTACCTTTGAAGGCTGGGACTCCCCTGAACGTAGAACCTTCCCACTTCAACTGTTTGGTTTCCATTACAAATCCCGTACTCACTCGACCTACGGCAATATTGATCTCCTGAAGGCTGCCTGCCGTCAGGAGGTGTGGATCAACCCTATAGATGCGCAGAAACGTGGGATTGCCAACGGCGATATGGTGCGGGTGTTTAACCATCGTGGCGAAGTTCGGCTACCAGCCAAAGTGACACCACGTATTCTCCCTGGAGTTAGCGCTATGGGCCAGGGAGCCTGGCACGAGGCCAATATGTCTGGCGATAAAATCGACCATGGCGGCTGTGTGAATACGCTAACCACTCTGCGCCCTTCACCACTGGCGAAGGGAAACCCGCAGCACACTAATCTGGTCGAGATCGAAAAAATATAACCCACTACAACCATAAATTCTGGCATGACATTTTGTTTGAAAAGCAATAAGTGAGTAATGATGAAAATCCATACCACAGAGGCGCTCATGAAGGCTGAAATCAGCCGTAGAAGTCTGATGAAAACCTCCGCACTTGGCAGTCTCGCGCTGGCAAGCAGTGCTTTCACTCTGCCATTTTCCCAAATGGTTCGGGCGGCAGAGGTTCCGGTAGAAGAGAAAGCGGTCTGGAGTTCCTGCACCGTTAACTGCGGGAGCCGCTGTCTGTTACGTTTGCATGTGAAAGATGACACCGTGTACTGGGTGGAGTCTGATACGACAGGTGACGACGTCTACGGTAATCATCAGGTTCGCGCGTGTTTACGCGGGCGCTCTATCCGCCGACGGATGAATCATCCTGATAGGTTGAAATATCCCATGAAGCGCGTCGGCAAGCGCGGTGAAGGTAAATTTGAACGGATAAGTTGGGACGAAGCCCTGGATACCATCAGTGATAATCTTCGGCGGATCCTAAAAGATTACGGCAATGAGGCTGTACATGTCCTGTACGGAACAGGTGTAGATGGCGGAAATATCACCAACTCAAACGTCCCGTACCGTCTGATGAACTCTTGCGGTGGTTTTCTCAGTCGCTATGGCAGCTACAGTACCGCACAGATCAGTGCCGCAATGAGTTATATGTTCGGTGCCAATGATGGCAACAGCCCGGATGATATCGCCAATACGAAACTGGTCGTTATGTTCGGAAATAACCCGGCAGAAACGCGGATGAGCGGCGGTGGTGTCACTTACTACGTCGAGCAAGCCCGCGAACGTTCAAACGCACGCATGATCGTCATCGATCCACGTTATAACGACACTGCTGCCGGGCGTGAAGATGAATGGCTGCCCATTCGCCCTGGCACCGATGGCGCACTGGCCTGTGCGATTGCCTGGGTACTGATTACTGAAAACATGGTCGATCAGCCATTTCTCGACAAATATTGTGTTGGTTACGATGAAAAAACGCTGCCCGCCAACGCACCACGTAACGCGCATTATAAAGCCTATATTCTGGGCGAAGGGCCTGACGGCATAGCTAAAACGCCGGAATGGGCAGCAAAAATCACCAGCATCCCGGCAGAAAAAATTATCCAGTTGGCACGAGAGATCGGTTCAGCAAAACCTGCTTATATTTGTCAGGGTTGGGGGCCACAACGACATTCCAACGGCGAGCAAACATCCCGCGCTATTGCCATGCTTTCCGTTCTCACCGGCAACGTCGGCATAAACGGCGGCAACTCAGGCGTACGCGAAGGTAGCTGGGATCTGGGGGTAGAATGGTTCCCGATGCTCGAGAATCCTGTTAAAACGCAGATTTCCGTCTTTACATGGACAGATGCCATCGACCATGGTACGGAAATGACCGCGACCCGTGATGGTGTTCGTGGAAAAGAAAAACTGGATGTCCCCATCAAGTTTTTATGGTGCTACGCCAGTAACACATTGATCAATCAACATGGCGACATCAATCACACCCATGAGGTGCTTCAGGATGACAGCAAGTGCGAGATGATTGTTGGCATTGACCACTTCATGACGGCCTCGGCTAAGTATTGCGATATCCTGTTGCCCGACCTGATGCCAACAGAGCAAGAAGACCTTATCTCTCATGAATCTGCAGGGAATATGGGCTATGTGATCCTCGCCCAACCCGCAACCTCAGCAAAATTTGAACGCAAACCCATCTACTGGATGCTGAGTGAAGTCGCCAAACGCTTAGGACCAGACGTTTATCAAACCTTTACTGAAGGTCGCAGTCAGCATGAATGGATCAAATATCTCCATGCGAAAACGAAGGAACGTAACCCTGAGATGCCCGACTACGAGGAGATGAAAACGACCGGGATCTTTAAGAAAAAATGCCCGGAAGAACACTACGTCGCTTTCCGCGCATTCCGTGAAGATCCACAGGCAAACCCGTTGAAAACACCTTCGGGGAAAATCGAAATTTATTCTGAACGACTGGCGAAGATTGCAGATACCTGGGAATTGAAAAAAGATGAAATTATTCATCCCCTTCCTGCGTATACCCCAGGTTTTGATGGCTGGGACGATCCCCTGCGGAAAACCTATCCACTGCAGTTAACGGGCTTCCATTACAAAGCGCGTACCCACTCCAGCTACGGCAATATTGATGTGTTACAGCAGGCCTGCCCACAAGAGGTGTGGATCAACCCCATTGATGCTCAGGCACGCGGTATCCGTCATGGCGATACCGTGCGGGTATTTAACAATAATGGAGAAATGCTGATTGCCGCAAAAGTGACTCCGCGTATTCTGCCTGGCGTTACCGCCATCGGGCAAGGTGCGTGGCTTAAAGCGGATATGTTTGGTGACCGGGTCGATCACGGCGGCAGTATCAATATTCTGACCTCTCACCGCCCTTCACCGCTGGCAAAGGGAAACCCGTCGCACAGCAATCTTGTCCAGATCGAAAAGGTTTAAGGAGTAGCCCATGACCACACAATATGGATTTTTTATCGATTCCAGCCGCTGTACTGGCTGTAAAACCTGCGAACTGGCGTGCAAAGATTTTAAAGATCTTGGCCCGGAAGTCAGTTTCCGCCGTATTTATGAATACGCTGGCGGCGACTGGCAGGAAGATAATGGCGTCTGGCACCAGAACGTGTTCGCTTATTATCTCTCCATCTCCTGTAACCATTGCGATGACCCCGCATGTACAAAAGTCTGCCCCAGCGGCGCAATGCATAAGCGTGAAGATGGCTTTGTGGTGGTTGATGAAGATGTTTGTATCGGCTGCCGCTACTGCCACATGGCTTGTCCGTACGGCGCGCCACAGTACAATGCTGAAAAAGGGCACATGACGAAGTGCGATGGTTGTTATTCGCGCGTCGCCGAGGGGAAACAACCCATATGTGTCGAATCCTGCCCGCTGCGTGCACTTGAGTTCGGTCCAATTGAAGAGCTGCGCCAGAAGCACGGCACTCTTGCTGCCGTCGCGCCACTGCCGCGCGCGCATTTCACAAAACCCAATATCGTTATCAAACCTAACGCCAACAGCCGCCCGACCGGCGATACCACTGGTTATCTGGCTAATCCGGAGGAAGTGTAAAATGGGAAATGGATGGCATGAGTGGCCACTGGTTATCTTTACCGTATTGGGTCAATGCGTAGTAGGCGCGCTGATTGTTAGCGGAATTGGCTGGTTCGCCGCCAAAAATGACGCAGACCGTCAGCGTATTGTCCGTGGCATGTTTTTCCTCTGGCTGTTGATGGGCATCGGGTTTATTGCCTCTGTCATGCACCTGGGATCGCCACTGCGAGCGTTTAACTCGCTGAATCGAATCGGAGCTTCTGGTCTGAGTAACGAGATTGCTGCCGGTTCCATATTTTTTGCCGTTGGCGGACTATGGTGGCTGGTGGCGGTCATCGGTAAAATGCCGCAAGCGTTGGGGAAACTCTGGTTACTTGTCAGCATGGCGCTCGGCGTCATTTTCGTCTGGATGATGACCTGCGTGTATCAAATCGACACCGTGCCAACCTGGCATAACGGTTACACTACGCTGGCTTTCTTCCTGACGGTATTGTTGAGCGGTCCAATACTTGCTGCCGCAATTCTGCGGGCAGCCCGCGTTACATTTAATACCACACCATTTGCCATCATTAGCGTTCTGGCGCTGATCGCTTGTGCCGGGGTGATTGTGCTGCAAGGTTTGTCTCTGGCGTCTATTCACTCATCCGTGCAACAAGCCAGCGCACTGGTACCAGATTACGCCTCCTTACAGGTCTGGCGTGTGGTATTGTTATGCGCAGGTCTTGGATGCTGGCTTTGCCCGCTCATTCGTCGCCGTGAACCTCACGTTGCCGGACTTATTCTGGGGCTAATCCTCATACTTGGCGGTGAGATGATCGGGCGTGTGCTCTTTTATGGCCTGCACATGACAGTAGGAATGGCTATTGCAGGTTAACAAATTGGTGCGGGGCAACCCGCACATTTCAGGATGTTAGGAATGACCCATTTTTCACAGCAAGATAATTTTTCTGTCGCGGCGCGCGTGTTGGGCGCGCTGTTTTATTACGCTCCAGAGAGTGCGGAAGCCGCACCTCTGGTTGCGGTACTCACCAGTGACGGCTGGGAAACTCAGTGGCCTCTACCAGAAGCGTCATTAGCGCCGCTGGTGACGGCTTTTCAGACACAGTGTGAAGAGACTCACGCCCAGGCCTGGCAGCGTTTGTTTGTCGGCCCGTGGGCACTGCCGTCTCCGCCGTGGGGGTCGGTCTGGCTGGATCGCGAATCTGTGCTGTTTGGCGATTCAACATTGGCACTTCGTCAGTGGATGCGCGAGAAAGGCATTCAGTTTGAAATGAAGCAAAACGAACCGGAAGATCATTTTGGTTCACTGCTGTTGATGGCTGCGTGGTTGGCGGAAAATGGTCGCCAGACAGAATGCGAAGAATTGCTGGCATGGCACCTTTTTCCGTGGTCAACACGTTTTCTTGATGTTTTTATCGAAAAAGCAGAACACCCTTTCTACCGTGCACTGGGTGAACTGGCTCGCTTAACGCTGGCGCAATGGCAATCACAACTGTTAATTCCTGTCGCGGTTAAACCGCTGTTTCGATAGGATCACCGTAATATTGCCGGATGGTGACGATTACGCGCAATCCGGCAATAATAGGTTACAGTGTCACGTTTTTTTATCTCTTAAAGCACGCACTGCTTTTGCGGCTGGCCTCTTTTGCCGCAAAATAGTCGCCCGTGTTTCATTGCCCATTTCTGCTCATGCATCATCTACACATCTATCCGGATCTGCGCACTATGTTCCGCCGTCTGCTTATCGCAACAGTCGTCGGTATTCTCGCGGCCTTTGCCGTTGCCGGGTTTCGTCATGCGATGCTGCTACTGGAGTGGTTGTTCCTCAATAATGACTCCGGCAGTCTGGTCAATGCAGCGACAAACCTTTCCCCCTGGCGACGGTTGCTAACTCCGGCGCTCGGCGGACTGGCGGCGGGTTTGTTGCTGATGGGCTGGCAGAAATTTACCCAACAACGCCCTCATGCGCCGACCGATTACATGGAAGCGTTGCAAACCGATGGACAGTTCGATTACGCAGCAAGCCTGGTTAAATCGCTTGCCTCGCTGCTGGTAGTAACCAGCGGCAGTGCAATTGGTCGCGAAGGTGCGATGATTCTTTTAGCTGCCCTTGCCGCCTCCTGTTTTGCCCAACGTTTTACGCCACGCCAGGAGTGGAAATTATGGATCGCCTGTGGGGCCGCGGCGGGAATGGCTGCGGCCTATCGTGCCCCGCTTGCTGGCAGTTTATTTATCGCCGAAGTGCTGTTTGGCACTATGATGTTGGCCTCTCTCGGCCCGGTGATTATTTCCGCCGTCGTGGCATTGCTGGTTAGCAATCTGATTAATCATAGCGACGCGTTACTCTACAACGTACAACTCTCAGTGACGGTTCAGGCTCGTGACTATGCGCTGATTATCAGTACAGGTGTGCTGGCAGGTCTGTGCGGACCACTGTTGTTAACGTTAATGAACGCCTGCCATCGTGGATTTGTGAGTCTCAAACTTGCGCCGCCCTGGCAACTGGCACTAGGCGGGTTGATCGTGGGTCTGCTTTCCCTGTTCACACCTGCAGTGTGGGGCAACGGCTATAGCACCGTACAATCCTTTTTAACCGCCCCACCACTGTTAATGATCATTGCCGGGATCTTCCTTTGTAAACTGTGTGCCGTGCTGGCGAGTAGCGGTTCCGGCGCACCCGGTGGGGTCTTTACACCGACGCTATTTATCGGTCTTGCCATTGGCATGTTGTATGGTCGTAGCCTGGGATTATGGTTCCCTGATGGCGAAGAAATTACGCTTTTACTCGGATTGACCGGGATGGCGACACTGTTGGCGGCAACCACGCACGCGCCGATTATGTCGACGTTGATGATATGTGAAATGACTGGGGAGTATCAGCTACTCCCCGGTTTATTGATTGCCTGCGTCATTGCGTCGGTAATTTCGCGGACGTTACACCGTGACTCTATCTACCGCCAGCACACTGCGCAGCATAGCTAAGCGGATGTATTGCCCCAGTTCTCGCTGTTCGGCGCGCGGCAGATAAGGCAGTTCACCAATGAGCGGTGCCGGAAGTTTTTTACCCAGCACATCAATGATTTCCGCATAATGCGCCAGTCCTGGGTTGATTCGGTTAGCCACCCAGCCAATGAGCGGCAGCCCGTCGTTGGCAATCGCCTGAGCTGTTAGCAGTGCATGGTTAATGCAACCTTCCTGAATACCGACAACCATCAACACCGGCAACTGTTCCTGCACCACCCATTCAGAGAGTGGACGCAAATCATTCATCAGACTGCGCCAGCCGCCAGTCCCTTCTACCACGACATGATCGACTTTATCGGTCAGGTTTGCCAGGCCGTTTGAAATGAGGGTGTAATTGATTGGGCAACTGTGCGCCACGCTACTTTCTTCTTCGCTTAACGCGATAGGATTAACTGCTTCATAAGGCAGTTCGATGGTTGAAACACTCTGCAACACCAGGGCATCTTTATTACGCAGCCCTTCGGGTGTCTCTTTGCTCCCCTTCGCTACGGGTTTATATCCCGCAACCGTTTTTCCCTGGGAGGCTAACGCTTGTAGCAATGCGCGGGAAACCACCGTTTTCCCTACAGAAGTGTCTGTACCGGTAATAAAGAAACGCTTCAGCATCACTAACTCCACCGTTATGCTTCACAAATATAAACCAGGAAAATAATTAACCTTGAAAGTCTAAGTTATGCTTTCCTGGCCCAAATTGAGATAGCGCAAATTTTGGTAGAACAGTTAAAAAATGTTAACCCTGCAACAGACGAATCAACAAAGAACCGTTATACATCGCGTCTTTTACCAGTGCAGCGCCTGCCATCGTGCCCTGGTTAGAAAACTGAGTACTCTCAACGCTAATGTGCTGACTATACGCAGGAAGGGCCTGCTGACGGATGCTGTCTGAGATGACCGGGAAGAGGATATCTGCCGCTTTACTTAACGGTGAACCAATCAGTATTTTTTGTGGGTTAAATAAATTCACCATGATGGCAAGAATGCGCCCTACATGCGCGCCCACCCCGGTAATGATGTCTTTTGCCAACAGATCGCCGCGCAATGCCGCCTGACACAATGAGTCCACGGTTAACGGTTGTCCATGTAACATCGAGCTCATGGATTGATTAAGACGCAGCTGTGCCAGCTCAAGAATACTGTCCACACTGGCGATGGTTTCGAGGCAGCCGTGATTCCCGCAATAACAGCGTTTCCCATACGGGTCGACCTGTGTGTGGCCTATTTCCACGAGACTACTGCTGCCTGCGTGTAGCAGATGACCATCGGTAATGACGCCCGCCCCCACGTTGTGATCGATAACCACCTGAATCACATCGCGCGCCCCGCGTGAGGCACCAAACAAGGCCTCTGCCATCGTCCATGCGCTGATATCATGCTGAATATAAACCGGAACGCCGGTATGCTGCTCCAGCGCCTCGCCGAGCGGCATCTCTTTTACATCCTCATAGAACGGCATGCGATGTACAATGCCATTTTCCGTATCAATAATTCCCGGCAGGGTTATGGCAATCGAAGTTAGACGCTCAAGTTTTTTCTGGTGGCGGATAAAAAACTGATCGATATGGGAAATGATACGATCCAGCAATGGCGAGTCATCTTTTAACGCCAGTTCCTGCGACTCTTCCACCACCAGTTTGCTGCTCAGATCGCGCAGAGCAAGGAAAATCTCCCCGCGACTAATGCGCAGAGAAAGATAGTGCCAGGCTTCAGTTTCAACCACCAGCCCCACCGCCGGACGGCCACGGTTCCCCGCTTCTTTGATTTCCAGCTCTTGCACCAGGTGTGCTTCGAGCATCTCACGGACAATTTTAGTGATACTGGCAGGAGCCAGCTGCGCCAGACGGGAAAGATCGATACGCGAGACTGGACCAAGCTGATCAATCAGGCGATATACCGCGCCCGCGTTGGTCTGCTTTATTTGATCAATGTGCCCAGGCTGGTTTTCAGCAACCACCGCATACTCCCTATATTTTCGCGCTCCGAAATAATCTGTAGGCTATGGTGAAGCACTTCAATACGTGTCGTCAAATTTTTACTTAGGCATGTGATTAACAGCACATTTTTCGGGCTTTTTCGCTGAAATTTCCCTCACCTGAGAGCATTCAGCAGATGAATACGAAAGTTACGCGCAGCTGGACTTTGTTCATGATGTTTCGGCCAGACCAACCACATTTCAGAAACCGCATCCTCTTCAGCAATCGGCACCCAGCGCATTTCGTTGAGCTGAACACGTTTAAATGAAGCAGGCAAAATTGAAACACCCAGACCGGCGGAAACCAGACCGATGATGGTCATTGCCTCGCCCACCTCCTGAGTGATGACGGGCGTCAAATGGTAACGTCGCATCAGTCCGAGAATATCGTCATACAGCCCTGTCCCGACGTGCGGATCAAAAAAGACAAAGGGTTCTTTCGCCAGTTCAGCCAGCGTTACATTCGGGTTATTTGCCAGGGGATGATCGTGCGGGATCATCGCCATAAGCGGTTCATGGACGATGACTGCGTGTTCAAGCGTCTCCGGTAACGCTGTGTTACGCAGCAATCCCATATCCAGCGTTCCTTCAATGAGCGGAGCGATTTGCTCACGAGTGTTCATTTCGCGAGTTTGTAAATGGACATCAGGATAATCACGGCGAAACAGCGATAACGTATCGGACACCGCCCGAATAAAAGGAGCGGACGAAGTAAAACCAATACGCAACTCCCCCGCTTCACCCTGATGCAGCCTTTCAGCGCGAGCGGCAGCGTCATCCACCATAGACAGGATTTGCCGACTATCTGCAAGAAACTGTTTTCCTGCTGCCGTCAGCAATACACTGCGATTGGTTCGTGCCAGCAGTCGGGCACCAATTTGTTGCTCCAGCGCCTGAATCTGCTGACTTAGCGGCGGTTGCGAAATATTCAGGCGGGCAGCGGCGCGCCCGAAATGCAGCTCTTCCGCAACAGCAACAAAGTAACGCAGATGACGAAGTTCAATATTCATATTTAAAACATCTTATTTGAGATTATTAATATATTAGACAGAACAATTCGATTTTCCTACCCTATGTATAAGCCTGATCCACAGGCATATTTAGCAAGGATTTCAAGTGAGCCGTACTACAACTGTTGATGGCGCTCCGGCAAGCGACACTGACAAGCAAAGCATTTCTCAGCCAAATCAATTTATTAAACGCGGTACGCCGCAATTTATGCGCGTCACCCTGGCGCTGTTCTCTGCCGGACTGGCAACCTTCGCACTTCTCTATTGTGTGCAACCTATCCTTCCGGTGCTTTCGCAGGAGTTTGGCTTAACGCCCGCGAACAGTAGTATTTCACTGTCCATTTCCACGGCGATGTTGGCTATTGGTTTGCTGTTTACTGGCCCCCTATCCGATGCCATTGGTCGCAAACCAGTGATGGTCACGGCGCTACTGTTGGCCTCCATTTGTACGTTACTTTCGACAATGATGACCAGCTGGCACGGCATTTTGATTATGCGCGCCTTGATTGGGCTTTCGTTAAGTGGCGTGGCAGCTGTTGGCATGACTTATCTTAGCGAGGAAATCCACCCCAGTTTCGTGGCCTTTTCGATGGGGTTGTATATCAGCGGCAACTCAATTGGCGGCATGAGCGGACGCTTAATTAGTGGTGTCTTCACGGACTTTTTCAACTGGCGAATTGCTCTGGCGGCAATCGGTTGTTTCTCGCTGGCCTCGGCGTTGATGTTCTGGAAAATCCTCCCTGAATCACGCCATTTTCGCCCGACTTCGCTGCGCCCTAAGACGTTGTTTATCAACTTTCGTCTGCACTGGCGTGACCGGGGATTACCGTTATTGTTCGCAGAAGGCTTTTTGCTGATGGGGTCGTTCGTCACGCTGTTTAATTACATCGGCTATCGGTTGATGCTCTCCCCCTGGCATGTCAGTCAGGCCGTGGTTGGCTTATTATCGCTGGCTTATTTGACCGGTACATGGAGCTCACCCAAAGCCGGAACCATGACCACCCGCTATGGGCGCGGTCCGGTGATGTTGTTTTCGACGGGAGTTATGCTATTTGGTTTACTGATGACCTTATTTAGCTCGCTGTGGCTGATCTTTGCCGGAATGTTACTCTTCTCAGCAGGATTCTTCGCAGCCCACTCAGTTGCCAGCAGCTGGATCGGCCCCCGCGCAAAACGCGCTAAAGGCCAGGCCTCCTCGCTGTATCTGTTCAGTTACTATCTGGGATCGAGTATTGCCGGGACGCTGGGTGGTGTTTTCTGGCATAACTATGGCTGGAACGGCGTCGGCGCATTTATTGCTCTGATGCTGGTCATTGCTCTGCTGGTCGGGACGCGTTTGCATCGTCGTCTGCACGCCTGAAAAATAAGTCCGGACTGCGGTAAATACCCGTCCGGACTTATTGCCTGCTCAAACCAACGTTAATAGCCATCCTAAAATAGACGAAGCGCCAGCCAATTCCCGCAGCGCGTCTAGCGTCATCAGGATTATAAGTACCCAAATAAACGGATTCATTTTGCTGTGTGTCATTTATTACTGATGCGCAGTTATTCTACCGCTTTGTAAGTAGTAAAATAGTTAACCCGATCAAGACTACTATTATTGGTAGCTAAATTTCCCTTAAGTCACAATACGTTATTATCAACGCTGTAATTTATTCAGCGTTTGTACATATCGTTACACGCTGAAACCAACCACTCACGGAAGTCTGCCATTCCCAGGGATATAGTTATTTCAACGGCCCCGCAGTGGGGTTAAATGAAAAAACAAATTGAGGGTATGACAATGAAAAAAGTATTAGCTCTGGTTGTTGCCGCTGCTATGGGTCTGTCTTCTGCCGCCTTTGCTGCAGAGACTGCGACCACACCTGCTCCGACTGCGACGACCACCAAAGCAGCGCCGGCGAAAACTACACATCATAAAAAACAGCATAAAGCAGCACCTGCCCAGAAAGCGCAGGCGGCTAAAAAGCATCATAAAAATACGAAAGCTGAACAGAAAGCCCCTGAACAAAAAGCGCAGGCAGCGAAGAAACACGCCGGGAAACACAGCCATCAGCAACCGGCAAAACCTGCTGCACAACCCGCAGCGTAAGTTTTCAACAGTAATGCTGGCGCGCCCCCTCGCGCCTGAAAATTACGGTGCTAAGCGGATAACGTTTAGCACCGCCTTTAGCGGAGGGTAGTATGGTGGGCCGTTATCGCTTTGAGTTCATTCTTATCATCCTTATTTTATGCGCACTGATTGCCGCCCGTTTTTATCTTTCCTGACTGTAGTTATCTGATTTTACTCCCACTTTCATCCCGTCCCGTCTATAGTATTTATGAGGGTTTGCTTTTAATAATCATAATTACCCACCAGAGTGTGATATGCGTACAACCATTGCTGTAGTGTTGGGTGCAATTAGTTTGACGTCTGCTTTTGTGTTTGCAGATAAACCAGACGTTGCCAAATCGGCAAACGATGAGGTCAGCACCCTGTTTTTTGGTCATGATGATCGTGTGCCAGTGAATGACACGACCCAATCACCGTGGGATGCGGTTGGGCAACTGGAAACGGCCAGCGGCAATTTATGTACGGCGACGCTGATTGCACCCAATCTGGCATTAACGGCAGGACACTGTTTATTGACACCTCCAAAGGGTAAAGCCGATAAAGCAGTGGCGCTGCGTTTTGTGTCAAATAAAGGTCTTTGGCGCTATGAGATCCACGACATAGAAGGCCGCGTTGATCCGACACTGGGAAAGCGGTTAAAAGCAGATGGGGATGGTTGGATTGTACCTCCCGCAGCCGCGCCGTGGGACTTCGGATTGATTGTGCTACGTAATCCCCCTTCTGGCATTACGCCGTTGCCGTTATTTGAGGGAGATAAAGCCGCGCTTACCGCCGCATTGAAAGCGGCAGGTCGTAAAGTGACTCAGGCAGGATACCCTGAAGATCATCTCGATACGTTGTACAGTCATCAAAACTGTGAAGTGACTGGCTGGGCGCAAACGTCGGTGATGTCACATCAGTGCGATACCTTGCCGGGTGACAGCGGTTCGCCTCTGATGTTGCATACCGATGACGGCTGGCAATTAATTGGGGTGCAAAGTTCGGCTCCTGCCGCGAAAGATCGCTGGCGCGCCGATAACCGGGCCATTTCTGTTACCGGTTTTCGCGACAAGCTGGATCAACTGTCGCAAAAATAATGTTCAAACGCTGCCCGACAGCGCGGGCAGCGTCTTCATCAGGCAAGTTTCACCATGATCATTCCAGCCAACAGCAAGACCAGGCCAATCCAACCTTTACGATTTAACCGTTGACCAAACAAGATCCAACCTGCGGCTAACGTGGCGGCAATACCAAACCCGCCCCACAATGCATAAGCGACAGACAAGTCGATCCCTTTAACGGCCTGAGAAAGCGCACTAAAGGCAGCCAGCACCGCCGCCAGGGAGAGCAAGCCAAATATTTTGCGACGAAAGCCGTCAGAAAATTTCAAAAAGACGTTAGCAACGATTTCCAGCACGATTGCCAATGCCAGCCAGGCGGCGTGAACCCATTCAAACTGCGCCATGGTTCACCTCCAGTTCAGGTTTACGCGCTTTACGGGTACCTGATTTTATCAACACAATCCCGGCGACCAGGGTGGTTAACCCGGCAATTTTCATCAGCGATAAACTTTCGTCGAATAACAAAACGCTGAACAAGGTAATAAATAAAATACCGATACCTTCCCACAACGCATAAGCTACGCCTAAGGCGATTTTTTTAACGGCGAAAGAGAGAAATATATACGACAGAGAAATCATCACCAGCATTAAAATAAAGCCGCCATTTCCCTCACTGACGCTCGCCCATTTCATTGACAGCGTACCGGTAATTTCTGTAGCAATAGCCAGACCTAATAAAATCCAATAAATATACATTGTCCTTCTCCTGCAAGAGAATTATTTTAATTTTCGCTTAATTCAGCGAAACCAAAGTAAAGTGGTCAAGCCCCGCGCATAGGGCAAGCTTAGGCAGAAGAAAGGACTAAAGCGCGTTGCGCCAGTGCTGCTCACCTACGAGCAAGATAGTGGATGAGGTACGAAGATGGGTAAATGTAGAAAATAACGTCCTGAACAAATTGTCCATAATATTACAATTATCCGCAGTGTTGCTTCTCGTCATCGCGGATGATAATTGTCCTCGGTAGTTGAACACGCCTGATTTGTATCATAGCTTAAGAATTAACTCAAAATATTTTCACTTCTTTACCTGAGCGGTTTGATTTTCGTTATGATGACGGAGCGAAAAAGACATTATTATTAGCAAAGGAAGAAAAACCGGGGACAAGCATGGCAAAGCCGATCATCACGCTCAATGGCCTAAAAATCGTCATTATGTTGGGAATGCTGGTCATTATTCTCTGCGGTATCCGTTTTGCCGCCGAGATCATCGTGCCGTTTATTCTCGCATTATTTATTGCTGTTATTCTTAACCCGCTGGTGCAACACATGGTCCGCTGGCGAGTGCCGCGTGTACTGGCGGTGTCGATTTTGATGACCATCATCGTGATGGCGATGGTGTTGCTATTAGCTTATCTGGGTTCCGCGCTCAACGAGTTGACGCGGACGTTACCGCAATATCGCAACTCTATTATGACGCCGCTGCAAGCTCTTGAGCCGTTGTTGCAACGCGTAGGGATTGACGTCTCAGTTGACCAGCTGGCGCATTACATTGATCCGAACGCGGCGATGACGTTGCTCACCAACTTATTGACGCAGTTATCTAATGCCATGTCATCAATATTTTTATTGCTGCTGACGGTGCTGTTTATGCTGCTCGAAGTGCCACAATTGCCCGGAAAATTTCAGCAAATGATGGCGCGTCCGGTTGAAGGGATGGCGGCGATTCAACGTGCAATTGACAGTGTTTCTCATTATCTGGTGCTAAAAACAGCCATCAGCATCATCACCGGCCTGGTCGCCTGGGCGATGCTCGCCGCACTCGATGTTCGCTTCGCTTTTGTCTGGGGATTGCTGGCCTTTGCGCTTAATTACATCCCTAATATTGGTTCAGTTCTCGCGGCAATCCCCCCTATCGCTCAGGTACTGGTGTTTAATGGCTTCTACGAAGCGTTGCTGGTGCTGGCGGGATATCTGCTGATTAATCTGGTCTTCGGCAATATTCTGGAGCCGCGCATCATGGGACGTGGGCTGGGGCTTTCCACATTGGTGGTATTTTTGTCGTTGATTTTTTGGGGATGGTTGTTAGGACCGGTGGGTATGCTGCTTTCCGTGCCGTTAACAATTATTGTCAAAATTGCGCTTGAACAAACAGCGGGAGGTCAAAGCATCGCCGTTCTGTTAAGCGATCTCAATAAAGAGTGACGGCCTCCGCAGAGGCCGTCAGGGTTACAGAGCTTTCAGGATTGCATCCACGCTGGCTTTGGCGTCACCAAACAGCATGTGGGTGTTTTCCTTGAAGAACAGCGGGTTTTGCACACCAGCATAGCCAGTGTTCATCGAACGTTTAAAGACAATCACGTTCTGCGCTTTCCACACTTCCAGAACAGGCATACCAGCAATAGGACTCTTCGGATCATCCTGCGCCGCCGGGTTAACCGTATCGTTAGCACCAATCACCAGTACGGTATCGGTATCAGCAAAGTCATCGTTGATCTCGTCCATTTCCAGCACGATGTCATACGGTACTTTTGCTTCAGCCAGCAATACGTTCATATGTCCAGGCAAACGCCCCGCAACCGGGTGGATACCGAAACGCACGTTGATACCACGAGCGCGCAGTTTCTCGGTAATTTCAGCGACAGGATATTGCGCCTGCGCGACTGCCATGCCGTACCCCGGAGTAATGATCACTGAATGGGAGTTTTTCAGCAGTTCCGCTGTCTCTTCTGCGGTGATTTCGCGGTGCTCGCCCACTTCCTGATCATCGCCAGTAGAAGAGCCGTCGGTGCCGAAACCACCCGCAATAACGCTGATAAAGGAACGGTTCATCGCCTTACACATAATGTAAGAAAGGATAGCCCCCGAAGAACCGACCAGCGCACCGGTCACAATCAGCAGGTCGTTGCTGAGCATAAAGCCCGCAGCCGCAGCCGCCCAGCCGGAGTACGAGTTCAGCATCGACACCACCACTGGCATATCTGCACCACCGATGGAGGCGACTAAATGCCAGCCGAATACCAGCGCAATTGCGGTCATTATCAGCAATGCCAGCACTTGCAGGCCGACGCTGTCCGTGCGAACAAATACAATCAGCAGCAGGAAGGAAACGACCAGAGCCGCCAGGTTCATTTTGTGACGGTTTGGCAGCATCAACGGTTTAGACGAAATCTTGCCACATAGTTTGCCGAACGCCACCACCGAACCCGTGAACGTTACCGCCCCGATGAAGATACCGAGGAACACTTCCGTCAGGTGAATATTGACCAGAATCGGTGCCATTCCCGCGTCATGATGCAGATAACTGTTAAAGCCAACCAGCACTGCCGCCAGACCCACGAAGCTATGCAGGATCGCCACCAGTTCTGGCATTTCGGTCATTTCAACTTTCTTCGCCAGACGGATACCAATTGCCCCACCAATGACCATCGCCAGCAAGATCCAGCCAACATTACCCGTATCCGGTCCAAAAATGGTTGCGATTAACGCAATCGCCATCCCGGCGATACCGAAGTTGTTACCCTGGCGAGACGTTTCATGTTTCGAAAGACCGGCCAGACTGAAGATAAACAGGATCGCGGCAACAATGTATGCAGCTGTAACTAATCCTCCAGACATATGTTACCCCTTAATTTTTGCGGAACATTTTCAGCATGCGCTGAGTCACGGTGAAGCCACCGAAAATATTAATGCTGGCTATAAGCACCGCGATAAAACTAAGGAAGCTAACCCAGCCGCCCTGGCCAATCTGCAACAGTGCTCCGACAACAATAATCCCTGAAATCGCGTTGGTGACCGACATCAACGGTGTATGCAGCGCGTGCGATACATTCCACACCACGTAATAACCGACAACGCAGGCCAGCGCGAAAACGGTGAAGTGCCCAAGAAACTCTTTCGGCGCAACGCTTGCCAGCCAACCGAAAAGGATGATTGCCAGCGCCATCAACGCGTATTTACGCCACGGTGAGCAGGCACATTTTTCCTCAGTTTTCACTTCCGGTGCCGCTTTTTGTGCCGCCTGCGGCTGAGCTGATACCTGAATCGGCGGTGCCGGCCAGGTAATTTCGCCCGCACGGATCACGGTCACGCCGCGAATCACCACATCATCAAAATCAACAGTGATATTGCCGTCTTTCTCTTTGCACAACAGTTTCAGCAGATTAACGAGGTTAGTACCGTAAAGCTGTGAGGATTGCGTCGGCAGACGGCCCGGAAGATCGGTATAACCAATCACTTTGACACCATTTTCCGTAGTGAAGATTTCACCCGGCACGGTGTATTCACAGTTGCCACCGTTTTGGGCTGCCAGGTCGACAATCACACTGCCCGCCTTCATGGAGTCAACCATTTCACGGGTAATTAGCTTCGGCGCTGGTTTGCCTGGAATAAGCGCGGTGGTGACAATGATATCGACCTCTTTTGCCTGGGCGGCAAAGAGTTCCATTTCCGCTTTAATGAACGCGTCCGACATCACTTTGGCATAGCCATCGCCGCTGCCCGCTTCCTCTTTAAAATCCAGCTCGAGGAATTCCGCGCCCATACTTTGAACTTGTTCTTTCACTTCCGGACGGGTGTCGAATGCACGCACAATCGCGCCGAGACTGTTTGCTGCGCCAATGGCGGCCAGACCTGCAACACCCGCACCAATCACCATCACTTTTGCCGGTGGCACTTTCCCGGCCGCAGTAATTTGCCCGGTAAAGAAGCGCCCAAATTCATGTGCCGCTTCAACAATGGCGCGATAACCGGCGATGTTCGCCATCGAGCTTAGTGCGTCCAGCGATTGTGCGCGTGAGATACGCGGCACAGAATCCATCGCCATCACGGTCACGTTACGTTCCGCAAGTTTTTGCATTAATTCCGGATTCTGCGCAGGCCAGATAAAACTCACCAGCGTTGTCCCTGGATTCAGTAACGCAATTTCATCATCTAACGGCGCATTGACCTTCAGAATGATCTCTGACTGCCAGACGCTATTCCCTTCTACAATTTCAGCGCCCGCTTGCACAAACGCTTTATCGTCAAAACTTGCCAGTTGACCCGCGCCGCTCTCTACCGCGACGGTAAAACCCAGTTTCAGCAGCTGTTCCACTGTTTTTGGCGTTGCTGCAACACGGGTTTCATTGGTTAACCGTTCTCTTGGTATGCCAATTCGCATGATATTCCCTTCCATCGGTTTTATTGATGATGGTTTGCCTGTGTCAGGAGCCACACAAGCCGCTCATGTACGAGCTAAATGTTACTCCGTTAAAATAAATTAGTAACAAACGCCCTATAACGTACTGAAAATTATGCCTGTGATCTAGCGCCAAAAATCAGTATTTCGGCGTGAACTCGCAAAATATTAACGATTCAGCCGTGATAGTGGGATAAACACCTTAGAACGCCGGATAAAGACTGATAATTGTCTTCGACGGTCGGGTAAAACGAGACATCGCCCCGGCACGAATCACTACTTAACATTAAATTAACTTATATAATTCAGTTGCTTCAGTAGTAATGATGCTGATACGGCTGTTTTTTAAGCATAGACGGTCATTTGAGCAGGATTAAAATTGGCTTAAAGAATGTGATATGAAAAATGACGCAGACAGTTACACCGTTTAAATGCAATAATCAGCCACGTTTCTCGTTAATAACAATACCAGTACCTGGTTTGCGCAAGGCGAAGGATTATTTTTATGAAGCTTAAGAACACCCTCCTGGCGTCGGCACTGCTTTCTGCTACGGCATTCTCCGTTAACGCAGCAACAGAACTGACACCGGAGCAAGCGGCAGCGGTTAAACCTTTTGACCGTGTAGTGGTTACCGGTCGTTTTAATGCTATTGGCGAAGCGGTGAAAGCCGTTTCTCGTCGCGCAGATAAAGAAGGTGCCGCCTCTTTTTATGTTGTCGACACTTCTGATTTTGGTAACAGCGGTAACTGGCGTGTGGTCGCTGACCTCTATAAAGCCGATGCTGAAAAAGCAGAAGAAACAAGTAATCGCGTAATTAACGGTGTTGTCGAACTGCCGAAAGATCAGGCTGTTCTGATTGAACCGTTTGACACGGTCACCGTCCAGGGCTTCTATCGTAGCCAGCCAGAAGTCAATGATGCCATCACCAAAGCGGCAAAAGCGAAAGGTGCCTACTCTTTCTACATCGTTCGTCAAATCGATGCCAACCAGGGCGGCAACCAGCGTATTACTGCATTCATCTATAAAAAAGATGCTAAGAAACGTATCGTCCAGAGCCCGGATGTGATCCCGGCAGATTCCGAAGCAGGACGTGCAGCTCTGGCTGCCGGTGGCGAAGCCGCGAAGAAAGTTGAGATCCCAGGTGTTGCGACTACCGCATCACCAAGTTCTGAAGTCGGTCGTTTCTTTGAAACCCAGTCATCAAAAGGCGGGCGTTACACCGTCACGCTCCCGGATGGCACTAAAGTCGAAGAACTGAACAAAGCGACCGCAGCGATGATGGTCCCGTTCGACAGCATCAAATTCTCTGGCAACTACGGCAACATGACCGAAGTCTCCTATCAGGTTGCGAAACGTGCCGCGAAGAAAGGTGCTAAGTATTACCACATCACCCGCCAGTGGCAGGAACGTGGTAATAACCTGACCGTCAGCGCAGATCTGTATAAATAACTATTCAGTTACTCCTATAAGGCGGCTTGATGCCGCCTTTCGCATTTTTAGTCACAAATTTCCCCGCGACCATTGCATGCAGACACATCTCTTCGTAAAATCCCGCGCTTCAGTGGCAAACTCCATTTTTATGCGTTTTGCCCTAATATTTATTCTTCTTATCACGTTTTAATCACTGGATATCGATGGAAAAGAAACTGGGACTGAGCGCACTCACCGCGCTGGTATTAAGCTCAATGCTGGGCGCGGGTGTTTTCAGTCTGCCGCAAAATATGGCGGCAGTTGCCAGCCCGGCAGCACTGCTCATCGGCTGGGGTATTACTGGCGCTGGCATTTTATTGCTGGCCTATGCCATGCTGATCCTCACGCGCATTCGTCCCGAACTTGACGGCGGTATCTTTACCTATGCCCGCGAAGGGTTTGGCGAGCTAATCGGCTTTTGTTCCGCATGGGGATACTGGCTGTGCGCAGTCATCGCCAACGTCTCCTATCTGGTGATCGTTTTTTCCGCGTTAAGCTTTTTTACGGACACGCCGGAATTGCGCCTGTTCGGCGATGGTAATACCTGGCAATCGATCGTCGGTGCATCGGCTTTATTGTGGATTGTTCACTTTTTGATCCTGCGCGGGGTGCAAACCGCTGCCAGCATTAACCTGGTGGCGACACTGGCAAAATTGTTGCCGCTGGGTCTGTTTGTTGTGCTGGCGATGATGATGTTCAAACTGGATACCTTCAAGCTCGACTTCACCGGACTTGCACTTGGCGTACCCGTTTGGGAACAGGTGAAAAACACCATGCTGATCACCCTGTGGGTTTTCATTGGTGTGGAAGGTGCCGTGGTTGTTTCTGCGCGTGCGCGTAATAAACGTGATGTTGGCAAAGCGACACTGCTGGCGGTTCTCTCCGCTCTGGGCGTTTACTTGCTGGTAACGCTGCTTTCGCTGGGTGTGGTGGCACGTCCTGAACTGGCTGAAATTCGTAACCCGTCAATGGCCGGTCTGATGGTGGAAATGATGGGACCATGGGGCGAAATCATCATCGCTGCCGGTTTGATCGTTTCCGTTTGCGGCGCGTACTTAAGCTGGACCATCATGGCGGCAGAAGTTCCGTTCCTGGCTGCCACTCATAAAGCATTCCCACGCATTTTTGCGCGCCAGAACGCACAAGCTGCGCCATCCGCCTCACTGTGGTTGACCAACATCTGCGTGCAAATTTGTCTGGTACTCATCTGGCTGACCGGTTCCGATTACAACACGTTGCTGACCATCGCCTCAGAAATGATTCTGGTGCCCTATTTCCTGGTCGGCGCGTTCTTGCTGAAAATCGCAACCCGTCCACTGCATAAAGCGGTAGGTGTCGGTGCCTGCATTTATGGCTTATGGTTATTGTACGCCTCTGGTCCAATGCACTTGCTGTTATCCGTTGTTCTGTATGCGCCGGGGCTGCTGGTTTTCCTGTATGCGCGCAAAACGCATACACATGATAATGTACTGAACCGTCAGGAAATGGTGCTGATTGGCATGCTGTTAATTGCCTCAGTTCCGGCGACCTGGATGCTGGTGGGATAACGTTCATCCCATCGTTGGATAGCAAAGGAGATAACGATGGGTAAAGCCCAGCCCTTGCCAATATTAATTACTGGCGGAGGTCGTCGCATCGGCCTCGCCCTCGCCTGGCATTTCATTAATCAAAAGCAACCGGTGATTGTCAGCTATCGGACGCACTATCCAGCCATTGATGGACTGATTAAGGCAGGTGCGCAGTGTATTCAGGCTGATTTTTCGACCAACGACGGTGTGATGGCGTTTGCCGATGAAGTACTAAAAAGCACCCATGGTCTGCGTGCTATTTTGCATAACGCCAGTGCGTGGATGGCAGAAAAACCAGGTACACCACTGGCCGACGTACTGGCTTGCATGATGCAGATCCACGTTAATACCCCATACCTGCTCAACCATGCGCTGGAAAGATTACTGCGTGGGCACGGACACGCCGCCAGCGATATCATTCACTTTACCGATTATGTGGTGGAGCGCGGTAGCGACAAACATGTTGCGTATGCTGCAAGCAAAGCGGCACTGGATAATATGACCCGCTCGTTTGCCCGCAAGCTGGCACCGGAAGTGAAAGTGAATTCTATTGCGCCATCGCTGATCCTGTTTAATGAACATGATGATGCCGAATATCGACAACAGGCGCTGAATAAATCACTGATGAAAACCGCGCCTGGCGAGAAAGAAGTGATCGACCTGGTCGATTACTTACTTACCAGTTGCTTTGTCACCGGACGCAGTTTCCCACTTGATGGCGGTCGTCATCTGCGTTAATGCAGCTTTATCCAGCATATAATCAACACCCATGCGCTTATCCCCCAACACGCAACAGAACCAACAAAAGCGGCGGGCAAGCGCATCATTCCGGTGAAATACCACAGCGACACCAGGTAAACAAAATAGGGAATAATCGACCACATACTAAAAATGATGGTTGCGCGTAAGGCTTCAATGCCGCGTTCGCTGGCAACAATATAATGCGCGATAAGCGCAAAGGTCGGGAAAAGTGGAATCAGCCCGGCGATATAATAATTTTTCGTTTTTGCTAAAACACCAATCAACAGCACTACCAGCGCACCGAGCGCGGCTTTGATTACCAGCCCCATTTTTTTACCTTAACACTTCCATAACAAGTCATCAGTAGAATACCTGATGAAAACTTGTTTAGAAACGATTGATAGTAAGTAAAAACAGCGCGGTGTATTGTGACGTTTTTATATCTACCGTGAATGTTATGAACACTATCGTATTTGTGGAAGATGATGCGGAAGTCGGTTCACTGATTGCCGCGTACCTGGCAAAACATGATATGCAGGTTACCGTAGAGCCGCGCGGCGACCAGGCCGAAGAAACCATTTTGCGAGAAAATCCGGATTTGGTGTTACTCGACATCATGCTACCAGGCAAGGACGGCATGACCATTTGTCGTGATTTACGCGCAAAGTGGTCTGGACCGATTGTTCTTCTAACCTCTCTCGATAGCGATATGAACCACATCCTGGCACTGGAAATGGGTGCCTGCGACTATATTCTCAAAACGACGCCCCCTGCTGTTTTGCTAGCGCGTTTACGTTTGCATTTGCGTCAGAATGAGCAAGCCACACTGAGCAAAGGTCTTCAGGAAACGTCTCTGACTCCCTACAAAGCCCTGCATTTCGGCACGTTGACCATCGATCCCATCAACCGCGTAGTCACCCTGGCTAACACTGAAATCTCGCTCTCGACAGCTGATTTCGAATTATTGTGGGAATTAGCTACCCATGCCGGGCAAATCATGGACCGCGATGCATTGCTGAAAAATTTACGCGGCGTCAGTTATGACGGACTGGATCGTAGCGTGGACGTGGCTATTTCGCGGTTAAGAAAAAAACTGCTCGATAACGCCGCAGAACCTTATCGCATTAAAACTGTGCGTAACAAAGGCTATCTTTTTGCGCCTCATGCATGGGAATAAGCGATGAAAAAACTGTTTATCCAGTTTTACCTGTTATTGTTTGTCTGCTTCCTTGTGATGTCTCTGCTGGTTGGGTTGGTGTACAAATTTACCGCCGAACGCGCGGGCAAACAGTCGCTGGATGATTTGATGAACAGTTCGCTGTATCTGATGCGCAGCGAATTGCGTGAGATCCCCCCACACGACTGGGGTAAGACGCTGAAAGAGATGGATTTAAATCTCTCTTTCGATCTGCGTGTCGAGCCATTGAGTAAATACCATCTTGATGATATTTCCATGCACCGACTGCGTGGCGGCGAAATTGTCGCCCTGGACGATCAGTACACGTTTTTGCAGCGTATCCCGCGCAGCCACTACGTGCTGGCAGTTGGTCCTGTTCCTTATCTTTATTATCTCCATCAGATGCGATTGCTGGATATCGCCCTGATCGCTTTTATTGCTATTTCCCTCGCCTTTCCGGTGTTTATCTGGATGCGTCCGCACTGGCAGGATATGTTAAAACTGGAAGCAGCGGCGCAACGATTTGGCGATGGGCATCTCAATGAGCGTATCCACTTTGATGAGGGTTCGAGCTTTGAACGACTTGGTATCGCATTTAACCAGATGGCGGACAATATCAACGCCTTGATTGCCAGCAAAAAACAGCTTATTGACGGTATCGCTCACGAACTGCGAACACCGTTAGTGCGCCTGCGTTATCGACTGGAGATGAGCGATAACCTGAGCGCCGCCGAATCCCAGGCGTTGAATCGTGATATCAGTCAACTTGAAGCTTTAATTGAAGAGCTGCTGACTTATGCCCGACTCGATCGCCCACAAAACGAGCTTCATCTTAGCGAACCAGACCTGCCGTTGTGGCTGTCAACGCATCTGGCAGACATTCAGGCAGTAACGCCCGATAAAACGGTACGGATTAAAACGCTCGCGCAAGGCCATTATGCGGCGTTGGATATGCGCTTAATGGAGCGCGTGCTGGATAATTTGCTCAATAACGCCCTGCGGTACTGCCATTCAACGGTTGAAACCAGCCTGCTACTGTCGGGGAATAGAGCGACATTAATTGTTGAGGATGATGGCCCAGGGATTGCCCCAGAAAACCGCGAACATATCTTTGAACCTTTTGTTCGCCTCGATCCCAGCCGGGATCGCTCAACCGGCGGCTGCGGGCTGGGGCTGGCAATTGTCCACTCTATAGCACTGGCAATGGGCGGTACGGTTAATTGTGACACCAGCGAACTGGGTGGTGCTCGCTTCTCGTTTAGCTGGCCGTTATGGCATAACATCCCGCAATTTACCTCTGCCTGACACTACGCGCACGATGGTCAAGTCACCACGACTGTGCTATAAAATAAGTATGTTGTAACTAAAGTGGTTAATATTATGGCGCGTTACGATCTCGTAGACCGACTCAACACTACCTTTCGCCAGATGGAACAAGAGCTGGCTGCATTTGCCGCTCATCTTGAGCAACACAAGCTATTGGTTGCCCGCGTGTTCTCTTTGCCGGAGGTAAAAAAAGAGGATGAGCATAATCCGCTTAATCGTATTGAGGTAAAACAACATCTCGGCAACGACGCGCAGTCGCTGGCGTTGCGTCATTTCCGCCATTTATTTATTCAACAACAGTCCGAAAATCGCAGCAGCAAGGCCGCTGTCCGTCTGCCTGGCGTGTTGTGTTACCAGGTCGATAACCTTTCGCAAGCAGCGTTGGTCAGTCATATTCAGCACATCAATAAACTCAAGACCACGTTCGAGCATATCGTCACGGTTGAATCAGAACTCCCCACCGCGGCACGTTTTGAATGGGTGCATCGTCATTTGCCGGGGCTGATCACCCTTAATGCTTACCGCACGCTCACCGTTCTGCACGACCCCGCCACTTTACGCTTTGGTTGGGCTAATAAACATATCATTAAGAATTTGCATCGTGATGAAGTCCTGGCACAGCTGGAAAAAAGCCTGAAATCACCACGCAGTGTCGCACCGTGGACGCGCGAGGAGTGGCAAAGAAAACTGGAGCGAGAGTATCAGGATATCGCTGCCCTGCCACAGAACGCGAAGTTAAAAATCAAACGTCCGGTGAAGGTGCAGCCGATTGCCCGCGTCTGGTACAAAGGAGATCAAAAACAAGTCCAACACGCCTGCCCTACACCGCTGATTGCACTGATTAATCGGGATAATGGCGCGCGCGTGCCGGACGTTGGTGAGTTGTTAAATTACGATGCCGACAATGTGCAGCACCGTTATAAACCACAGGCGCAGCCGCTTCGTTTGATCATTCCACGGCTGCACCTGTATGTTGCGGATTAACGCCCGGCTTTCATACTGCCGACCATCTGTTCTGGCCGTACCCAGCTATCAAACTCGGCTTCGCTAAGATACCCCAGCGCAAGGGCCGCAGCTTTTAAGGTCAGCCCTTCTTTATGCGCTTTTTTGGCGATCTCCGCGGCTTTGTCATAACCAATGTGGGTGTTAAGCGCAGTCACCAGCATCAGCGATTCATTGAGTAATTGATTGATTCGCTCACGATTCGGTTCAATACCCACTGCGCAGTGTTTGTTAAAACTTTCCATGCCATCTGCCAGCAAGCGCACCGATTGCAGGAAATTGTGGATCACCATTGGACGGAAGACGTTCAGTTCAAAGTTACCGGAAGCGCCCCCCATGTTGATCGCCACGTCGTTCCCCATCACCTGACAGCAGAGCATGGTTAATGCCTCACACTGTGTTGGATTCACTTTCCCCGGCATGATTGAGCTGCCCGGCTCATTTTCCGGGATTGAGATTTCACCAATTCCGCAGCGCGGGCCAGAGGCCAGCCAGCGGACATCATTGGCGATTTTCATCAGTGACGCAGCCAACCCTTTCAACGCGCCGTGCGCCTGAACCAGGGCATCACAGGTCGCAAGCGCTTCAAATTTGTTCGGCGCGGTAACAAACGGTGCACAGGTAATGACTGCCAGTTCATCTGCTACGCGACGCGCATACTCCGGATGGGTATTTAGTCCAGTACCCACCGCTGTACCGCCAAGAGCCAGTTCCGCTACGTGAGGCAGGCTGTATTCGATATGTTTGAGATTATGCTCGAGCATCGCTACCCAGCCGGAAATCTCCTGCCCTAGTGTTAGCGGCGTGGCGTCCTGCAAGTGGGTTCGACCGATTTTGACGATATCGGCAAATGCACGCGATTTTTCACTCAGCGTCTGTGTCAGGGTTTTAAGCTGCGGAATGAGTTGCTTGCGCAGCGCCAGCAGCGCCGCAACGTGCATCGCCGTCGGAAAGACATCGTTGGAACTTTGGCTTTTGTTCACGTCGTCGTTAGGGTGAACTTTACGTTCCATCCCGCGCACGCCGCCGAGTAATTCACTGGCCCGGTTAGCCAGCACTTCGTTCATGTTCATGTTACTTTGCGTGCCGGAGCCGGTCTGCCAGATAGCCAGCGGGAATTCGTCGTCATGCTGTCCTGCCAGTACTTCATCCGCCGCCTGCCGAATGGCGCTCGCTTTCTCTTCAGACAACAAGCCTAAATCTTCATTAACTTTTGACGCTGCGCGCTTGGTTAGCGCCAGCGCATGAATCAGTGAGGTGGGCATTTTCTCCGTCGAAATGCGGAAATGCTCCAGCGAGCGTTGAGTTTGTGCGCCCCACAGCTTATCTGCCGGGACATCAATCGCCCCCATCGAATCTTTTTCGCTGCGTACTGTATTCATGGCCTGCACCTCACCTGTTTAATTTTTTCTTTCTGTTTTGCTTTCGTTAAGCAACTTTTAGCTCACTTATTATTTACTATTTGATAACAAATGTTTGGTCTTTCGTGCCATGTAAAAAAACCGCCCCGAAGGGCGGCTCTGTTTATTTCACACAGCGAGTGCACTGTGTGAGTTGTATCTGCTGGAAGAAGTCATTTCCTTTATCATCCACAAGGATAAACGCCGGGAAATCTTCCACTTCAATTTTCCAGATGGCTTCCATTCCCAGTTCCGGATATTCAACACATTCCAGGCTCTTAATACTTCCCTGCGCCAATACAGCGGCCGGACCACCGATACTGCCAAGGTAGAAGCCGCCGTGTTTTTTACAGGCATCCGTCACCTGCTGGCTGCGGTTGCCTTTCGCCAGCATGATCATACTTCCGCCCTGCGCTTGCAGTTGATCGACATAAGAATCCATCCGTCCGGCGGTCGTTGGGCCAAGAGAACCGGAGGCATAACCTTCCGGCGTTTTGGCCGGACCCGCGTAGTAAATCGGATGATCTTTAATGTACTGCGGCAGCCCTTCACCGTTATCCATCCGCTCTTTCAGTTTGGCGTGAGCAATATCACGACCGACGATAATCGTGCCGTTAAGCGATAAGCGTGTAGAAACGGGATACTGCGACAACTGTGCGAGGATCTCTTTCATCGGACGGTTAAGGTCAACGCGCACCGCTTCGCCTTCTCCCGCTTTACGCAGCTCTTCAGGGATATATTTACCTGGATTATGTTCCAGTTTTTCGATCCAGATCCCCTGACGGTTGATCTTCGCTTTGATATTACGGTCAGCAGAGCAGGAAACACCCATACCAACCGGACAGGATGCGCCGTGACGTGGCAGGCGAATCACGCGTATGTCGTGAGCGAAGTATTTACCACCAAACTGCGCACCCAGACCGAGATTTTGCGCTTCGATCAGCAATTCTTTTTCCAGTTCCACATCGCGGAATGCCTGACCGTGCTCATTCCCTTCCGTTGGCAGTTCGTCATAGTATTTAGCGGAAGCCAGTTTCACTGTTTTAAGGTTAGTTTCTGCAGAAGTTCCACCAATTACGAACGCAATATGATACGGAGGACAGGCCGCCGTACCCAGCGTGCGCATCTTCTCAACCAGGTAATTTTTCAGTTTCCCCGGCGTTAGTAACGCTTTGGTTTCCTGATAGAGATACGTCTTGTTTGCCGAACCACCACCTTTGGCGATACAGAGGAATTTGTACTCGTCGCCATCAACGGCATAAAGATCGATCTGCGCTGGCAGATTGGTGCCGGTATTCACCTCTTTATACATATCCAGCGGCGCGTTTTGCGAGTAGCGCAAATTATCTTCGATATAAGTGTTATAGACACCGCGCGCCAGCGCCGCTTCATCACAGCCACCGGTCCATACACGCTGCCCTTTTTTACCAACAATAATCGCAGTGCCGGTATCCTGACAGGTTGGCAGAACACCTTTCGCCGCGATGTCGGAGTTGCGCAGGAATTGCAGCGCCACATATTTATCATTTTCGCTGGCTTCCGGGTCACGCAGAATGTCGGCCACCTGTTGTTGGTGAGCCGGACGCAGCATAAATGACGCATCATGAAATGCCTGACGCGCCAACAGAGTTAACGCTTCGGGTGCGACTTTCAAAATCTCCTGCCCTTCAAATTCAGATACGCTAACGTGTTCGCTGGTTAGCAGGTAATACTCAGTATCATCTTTTTTGAGTGGAAAAGGAGCCTGATAATGAAAGGGTTTGTTTGACATTGTTCTCTCACTTACTGCCTGGTTTGGTTATGCTCTGGGCGGGTGTTCCGTTGCCCTGTTAAAAGCGAGTAACAATATCCTACACACTTTTTTAACAAAAACTGAGACTAGTACGACTTTTTGCGGCTCCAGGTTACTTCCCGTAGGATTCTTGCTTTAATAGCGGGATTAATTTCCACATTAAAACAGGGATTGATCATGCAAAAACTCATTAACTCAGTGCAAAACTATGCCTGGGGCAGCAAAACGGCGTTGACTGAACTTTATGGTATGGAAAATCCGTCCAGCCAGCCGATGGCCGAGCTGTGGATGGGCGCACATCCGAAAAGCAGTTCACGGGTGCAGAATGCCGCCGGAGATATCGTTTCACTGCGTGATGTGATTGAGAGTAATAAATCGACTCTGCTCGGAGAGGCCGTTGCCAAACGCTTTGGCGAACTGCCTTTCCTGTTCAAAGTATTATGCGCAGCACAGCCGCTCTCCATTCAGGTTCATCCAAACAAACGCAATTCTGAAATCGGTTTTGCCAAAGAAAATGCCGCAGGTATCCCGATGGATGCTGCCGAGCGTAACTATAAAGATCCTAACCACAAGCCGGAGCTGGTTTTTGCGCTGACGCCTTTCCTTGCGATGAACGCGTTTCGTGAGTTTTCCGAGATTGTCTCCCTACTCCAGCCAGTCGCAGGTGCACATCCGGCAATTGCTCACTTTTTACAACAGCCTAATGCCGAACGTTTAAGCGAACTGTTCGCCAGCCTGTTGAATATGCAGGGTGAAGAAAAATCCCGCGCGCTGGCGATTTTAAAATCGGCGCTCGACAGTCAGCAGGGTGAACCGTGGCAAACGATTCGTTTAATTTCTGAATTTTACCCGGAAGACAGCGGCCTGTTCTCCCCGCTGTTACTGAATGTGGTGAAATTGAATCCTGGCGAAGCGATGTTCCTGTTCGCTGAAACACCGCACGCTTACCTGCAAGGCGTGGCGCTGGAAGTGATGGCGAACTCCGATAACGTGCTGCGTGCGGGTCTGACGCCTAAGTACATTGATATTCCGGAACTGGTTGCCAATGTGAAATTCGAAGCCAAACCGGCTAACCAGTTGTTGACCCAGCCGGTGAAACAAGGTGCAGAACTGGACTTCCCGATTCCAGTGGATGATTTTGCCTTCTCGCTGCATGACCTTAGTGATAAAGAAACCACCATTAGCCAGCAGAGTGCCGCCATTTTGTTCTGCGTCGAAGGCGATGCAACGTTGTGGAAAGGTTCTCAGCAGTTACAGCTTAAACCGGGTGAATCAGCGTTTATTGCCGCCAACGAATCACCGGTGACTGTCAAAGGCCACGGCCGTTTAGCGCGTGTTTACAACAAGCTGTAAGAGCTTACTGAAAAAATTAACATCTCTTGCTAAGCTTATTAAAGGCTTATAACACCTTCAGGCGGCCAGTCCGCCTGATTTCATTTTATGGATAATCATTATGAATAAATCGCTGGTAGCGGTAGGCGTCATTGTTGCGCTAGGCGTAGTCTGGACAGGCGGCGCATGGTATACAGGCAAGAAGATTGAAACCCATCTCGAAGACATGGTCGCGCAGGCGAACGCGCAACTCAAACTGACCGCTCCTGAATCCAACCTGGAAGTGAGTTATCAAAACTATCATCGCGGCGTATTCAGCAGTCAGCTGCAACTGTTGGTGAAACCCATTGCCGGGAAAGAAAATCCGTGGATTAAAAGCGGTCAGAGCGTCATCTTCAACGAATCGGTTGATCATGGTCCCTTCCCGCTTGCCCAGCTTAAAAAACTGAACCTGATCCCGTCGATGGCATCAATTCAAACCACGCTGGTTAATAACGAAGTAAGCAAACCACTGTTTGATATGGCAAAAGGTGAAACGCCTTTTGAGATTAACTCGCGCATTGGTTACAGCGGTGATTCCAGTTCCGATATTTCGCTCAAGCCACTGAATTACGAGCAAAAGGATGAAAAAGTCGCCTTTAGCGGCGGCGAGTTCCAGTTAAATGCGGACAGAGACGGCAAAGCTATCTCCCTTTCCGGGGAGGCGCAAAGTGGTCGGATAGACGCAGTTAACGAATACAACCAGAAAGTGCAGTTGACCTTTAATAATCTGAAAACCGACGGTTCCAGCACGCTGGCAAGTTTTGGTGAGCGCGTAGGAAACCAAAAACTGTCACTGGAAAAAATGACCATTTCGGTGGAAGGCAAAGAACTGGCACTGCTGGAAGGCATGGAGATCAGCGGTAAATCGGATCTGGTCAATGATGGTAAAACGATCAATAGCCAACTGGATTACTCGCTAAACAGCCTGAAGGTACAGAATCAGGATCTGGGCAGCGGCAAGCTGACTTTAAAAGTCGGCCAGATTGATGGTGAAGCCTGGCATCAGTTTAGCCAGCAATATAACGCGCAAACTCAGGCGCTGCTGGCACAGCCAGAAATTGCCAACAATCCCGAACTTTATCAGGAGAAAGTGACGGAAGCCTTCTTTAGCGCCCTGCCGCTGATGTTGAAAGGCGATCCGGTGATTACTATCGCGCCGCTAAGCTGGAAAAACAGTCAGGGTGAAAGTGCGCTGAATCTGTCGCTGTTCCTGAAAGATCCGGCAACGACTAAAGAAGCGCCGCAAACGCTGGCGCAGGAAGTGGACCGCTCGGTTAAATCTCTGGATGCGAAACTGACCATTCCGGTGGATATGGCAACTGAGTTTATGACTCAGGTAGCGAAGCTGGAAGGTTATCAGGAAGATCAAGCGAAAAAACTGGCGAAACAGCAAGTTGAAGGTGCATCAGCAATGGGGCAGATGTTCCGTCTGACCACCTTGCAGGACAATACCATCACCACCAGCCTGCAATATGCTAACGGTCAGATAACGTTAAATGGGCAGAAAATGTCGTTAGAAGATTTTGTTGGCATGTTTGCGATGCCAGCTCTTAACGTTCCGGCTGTACCGGCAATTCCGCAGCAGTAATTCACGACCAAAACGCCGGAGAATTTTCACTCCGGCGTTTTCATCTGAAAACAAACCAGAGATTGCCTGATGCGCTACGCTTATCAGGCCTACCTTTACCTGCAACACTTTGAATTTATGAGTTTTTGTAGGCTGGATAAGGCGTTTACGCCGCATCCGGCATAAAAAACGCGCACTTTGTCAACAATCTGAAACGCCGGAGGTTTTTCTCTCCGGCGTTATTTCTTACTTCAGCATAAAGTCATACTGAATACTCATTTTCACATCCCAGTAATTCAGGCGATCGCCCAGCGTACTGCCATCGCGCTTTTCCCGCCCTTTATCGGCAGCAAGAAAGAAATTCATCCCTTGTAACGGCCCTTCGCTGACCCGATAGTTCATACCACCTAAGATACCCATGCCTTCAATCCGCACATCTCGTTTACTGGATTCATAGCCGCGAGTCACAATCGGTGCAAATGTCAGTGTAAATTGCGGCGTTAAACGATAGTTGACGCCCAATTGCCAGGACTGCATTCCTTCACGGTTACGATCAAGACTTAATGAAAAGGGATAGCCAATGTCGGTATCCACCACGGCACCATTCATTGCATGGCGCAAATAACCACCACTGCCAAATACGCTTCCCCACGGCGCATTCCAGGTCAATTGTCCACTAACCAACGCCGTTTCATTGGGCTGGCTGGTATTACGACTTAAACCTTCGAGCTGCGCGTAAAAGCCGAGCAACTCCCCTTTCAACGTATAATTCGGGTCGAGCGGTATGCTTTTCTCGAGAATACTTTGTATCTGATTGGAAACATCTTTCTGTACCGATGCCCCCAGAGAATAGCGACTGGTATCATCATGCCAACTGGCGGCTAAAAAAGAACGTGCGCGATGTTTATCGTATTTTCCCGTCTGGCTGTTATACACCCCTTCATCACGAATACCGGTTGTTGAATCAGTCCATAAAAATACTCGTGAACGCCACATTCCCCACAGATCAATATTTGGTGTTAAAGCCCAATAACCTAATGCTCCTTCAGAAACTGTCGGTAATGTACGTTGCGAACTGCCAGCCATTAACGGAATACGATAAGGTAAGCTACCATAACTATAATCCGTCCCGAAGCGACCTAATTTAAGCAGGCTATTTTCACTGGGTTTTATTTTTACTGCCCCCAGGGCAAAGCCAAAACTTTTATCACCATCAAGATACCACCGGGTACTCATATCAGCACGAGCACCTAATTTATAAACATAATACGCCCCGCCTTCAACGCCAATAATATTGGAATAATAACCACTATTGAAATCGAGCAATCCTCCCTGTACCCATGCGTAAATATCTCTTCCCGCGCCAGCACTGGGCTTATCCGCCCTGCGCAATTCGTTTTTCAGTCTGATGCGTAGTCCCGCTTCATCGTCAGCCAGTTGCGCCGCATAAGCAGAGGTAAGGCCAGAGGCAGCCGTCAGGCAAATAACGGTCATGGCCACTATTTTTCTCATAGTTGCACCTTTGATGTTCTGATTATTTTTATTGAATATTAATTAGTGATATCGCTGATTAATTGCTGCTGCACTTTTTTACGATTATCAATTTCAACCACGATTTCTTTGAATTTTTTATCCGTGAGCGGATAAAACCAGATAATAACGAATGCCAGTAGCATAAATCCGCAAGGTACTAAGGCAATTGATGTGCGGATGCCCATAATAACTTCCGGCGTTTGCACCTGATTGGCGATATATCCGCTTAATCCCAAAATAAAGGCAGGAATTGAACCTCCGATTGCCTGACCGCATTTACGGGTAAATGAGAATAGTGAATAGGTGAGCCCTTCAATTCGCACGCCGGTCAGGTATTCACCGTATTCTACGGTATCAGCTTCCAGTGCCCACATCACAGTCATAGTAACGCCCTGACCAATTGAAGCGATGGCCAACGCAACCAACGCCACCGGCAGTGACCAGACGGAAACCCAGAAGAATAGCAGATAACCGCAGGTTCCCAGCAAAGCGCCAATCAGGAAGGTATTCTTTTTACCGATCCTCGCGACCATCCCCGGCACCAGCGGTGCCGATGCCACAGTACCAACCAGGTTTTGCACCAGTACCAGCACAGTGAACAGCCCGGTATCATTTAACACATAGCGCACGTAGAACAACGACGAGGCGCTGACCGCGAAGGTCGAAATCAGCACACACAGCGCACCGATGCACAACATAAACAGCGGGCGATTCCGTTTCAGGGTTTGCAGACTGATCTTCAATGACGGCTGCGCCACGATACGTACCACATTCTCACGCGTCGATTTGAAGCAGATGAAGTAAAGCACCATTCCGGCAATCGCCAGCACAATCGTCCAGAAATGGTATACCGACACCATCTCTTCCGGGCTGGAGTTCTTAATGCTCGGTCCTATCAGAAATGCCAGGCAGACAAAGGTTAATGAAGCGGCAATCCCGCGAGCCGCGCCCAGACGGGCGCGGGATTGTGGTTGTTGGGTCATCGCGGTAGCAAGTGAACCATAAGGAATATTCACCAGGCTGTAGCAAAGCCCGAGGCCCATGTAGGTCAAATATGCATACACTACTTTGCTGCTATGGCTCCAGTCGGTCGGTACCCAGAATACCAGCACGCTGAAGATCATTAACGGCGCAGTACCGAAGAGTAAAAACGGGCGGAATTTTCCCCAGCGGGTATTCACACTGTCCACCACTCGTCCGGCAAAGACGTCGGCGAAGGCATCGAATACCCGCACCAGTAACAGCATGGTGCCCGCCGCAGCGGCACCGACGCCAGCGACGTCGGTGTAGTAACTCAATAGGAAGAGCGCCCCCATTGCGAAGGCGAAGTTATTGGCGACGTCACCGAGGCTGTAGCCGACGATGGTGCGCCAGGAGAGTTGTTGATTCATTGTTTGCCTCCCTGCTGCGGTTTTTCACCGAAGTTCATGCCAGTCCAGCGTTTTTGCAGCAGAAAAGCCGCCGACTTCGGTTTGCGGTCGCGAGTGAAGATCCCTTTCTTGTTACCGCCAACGCGCAATATGCCTTGCGAGGTCGCAAAATCGGCGAAATTCCATACCTGTTAACCGACGACGGCGCTGACGCGATCAAAGACGCGGTGATACATATCCAGCCATGCACACTGATACTCTTCACTCCACATGTCGGTGTACATTGAGTGCAGCCCGGCTAACGTATCCACGCCGTATTCGGTGATGATAATCGGCTGATGCAGTTTCTCCTGCCAGGCCAGAAGTTCTTTTTCCAGTACCTTCTCTGCCGTTTCCAAATCGCCGCTTTGGACATACCATCCGTAATAACGGTTCAGGCACAGCACATCAAAGAGATCGCTGATGGTATCGGTGTGAGCGTCGCAGAACATTACATTGACGCAGGTGATCGGACGCGTCGGGTCGAGTTTACGCGTTGCTTCCGCCAGTGGCGCGAAATATTCCCGTGCACCTTGCGGACGGGTATCCGGTTCGTTGGCAATACTCCACATCACCACGCTTGGGTGGTTTTTGTCACGCGCTATCAGCTCTTTAATCGCCTGTAAGTGCGCTTGCTGAGTTTCCCCGTTGACTGCCTCTTCGCTGTACAGTTCTTTCGGCTTGTTGCCCGCTTCGAAACCAATGCCTAAAGAGAGGTTAAAGCCGACAGCAGCAGTTTCATCAATCACCACGATGCCATGTTCATCTGCCCAGTCGAGCATCTCTTCAGCGTAAGGGTAATGCGAGGTACGGTAGGAGTTGGCCCCAATCCAGTCCATTAATGCGTGGTCGTGCACCATCAGCACGTTATCGAATCCTTTGCCACGCAAGTCCGCATCTTCATGACGACCAAAGCCAGTAAAGTAGAACGGTTTGTGGTTAATCAGGAACTGTTCGCCCTTCACTGCCACTGACCGGATGCCGACGCGAAGCGGGTAGATATCACACTCTGTCTGGCTTTTGGCTGTGACGCACAGTTCATAGAGATAACCTTCACCCGGTTGCCAGAGGTGCGGATTCACCACTTGCAAAGTCCCGCTAGTGCCTTGTCCAGTTGCAACCACCTGTTGATCCGCATCACGCAGTTCAACGCTGACATCACCATTGGCCACCACCTGCCAGTCAACAGACGCGTGGTTACAGTCTTGCGCGACATGCGTCACCACGGTGATATCGTCCACCCAGGTGTTCGGCGTGGTGTAGAGCATTACGCTGCGATGGATCCCGGCATAGTTAAAGAAATCATGGAAGTAAGACTGCTTTTTCTTGCCGTTTTCGTCGGTAATCACCATTCCCGGCGGGATAGTCTGCCAGTTCAGTTCGTTGTTCACACAAACGGTGATACGTACACTTTTCCCGGCAATAACATACGGCGTGACATCGGCTTCAAATGGCGTATAGCCGCCCTGATGCTCCATCACTTCCTGATTATTGACCCACACTTTGCCGTAATGAGTGACCGCATCGAAACGCAGCACGATACGCTGGCCTGCCCAACCTTTCGGTATAAAGACTTCGCGCTGATACCAGACGTTGCCCGCATAATTACGAATATCTGCATCGGCGAACTGATCGTTAAAACTGCCTGGCACAGCAATTGCCCGGCTTTCTTGTAACGCGCTTTCCCACCAACGCTGATCAATTCCACAGTTTTCGCGATCCAGACTGAATGCCCACAGGCCGTCGAGTTTTTTGATTTCACGGGTTGGGGTTTCTACAGGACGTAACATAAGGGACTCCTCATTAAGATAAAAATACTGGTCAACCTTTAATCTGATTAGTTAACCAATTCTGTGTTGCACACAGTTATCTGTGAGAAACCCATGGAAGAGAAATGGAAATAAAAAGAACTGACACCGCGATCAAAAAACCAAAAACTGCAATACCCACAGCGTGATATTGATCGCATTAATCTTTAAAACGGCGTTGACAGAAGCCATAAAATAAGCAACCGAACGTTCGTTCGAGTATATTGGGAACGATAAACTCTCATGACATATGGCTACGGTGAATATTTTTGGGGGGGAATTCTCCGATCCCGGCTAGATTGTATTTTGTACAGGGAAATTAAAGTATGAAACGCGGGCACAGTTATCACCAGCCCGCGAAATGAGAGGATCAGGATGCGGTTAAGATACCGCCAATCATCGCGCGTAATCCCTGAGCAAACGACGCTTCACGCGCCAGATCTTCCGCTTCGATATCGGCCAGTACACCGTAGGTCAGATCCAGCAGTAAACGTGAAGTCATTGACGTGTTGATGTCTGGGCTTATCTCGCCTTTTTGCTGGGCATCACGCATCCGCTGGGCAACAAATTCAGTGATCGTCATATGCTTATTTTTAAGCATGGCGGCGACCTGTGGGTTACGCATCCCTTCCGCCATAATTTCGACCACCAGCGCCCGTTGCCCAAAGGCTTCATGGGTGAGAGAGACAATAGACTCGACCATATAGTCAACAAAATGAATCCCTTCAATCGGTTCCCGGAAACGGGCCAGCGCCCTCTCCTGGTCCTGTAAGATAATCGCCTGAATCAAGGCTTCTTTGGAGATGAAATGGTGATAGAGCGTCCCGGGACTAATGGCGCAGGATTTACAGATGGCTTTCATCGAGGCACTGTGAAATCCATTTTCTGAAAAAATCTCTCTGGCAGCATTGAGGATCCGGGTCCGTGTCGGTTGTGCTTCAGTCTGCATGTTATCCATCATTAAACCATTATAGTTAGCGTGAATAACTAGTTTACCGCGTTGTCAGGTGAGCGCCTATCATTGCTGTTGAATAGTGCGAAGGCACACTCTATTCGTATGCTTTTCATCCAGCTATTGGTTAACCAATAGCCGTGATTTGGCTGCCAGTTGTTTAGCAGAGACGTTGATGAATTGCACACGCTATCCCGGTAAACAACACATACGGCTGTTTACCGGTTCGTTAGTGTATTAATTGAGCTCCTGTACCCCACCACCGGAGACGGTGAGAATTTGTCCGCTTACCCAGCTGGCTGCAGGCGAGCAAAGGAACAGCGCCGCGTTAGCAATATCTTGCGGTTGGCCCAGACGTCTGATCGGCGTGTGCTGTAACATTTTTTGTTCAATTTCTGGTGTAATAACGGATTTCAGGGCATCGGTTAATATTGCCCCCGGCGCAATGCCATTCACCCGAATATTTTTTTCACCCAGGTCAAATGCCATATTTCTGACCAGATGACTGGCCGCAGCTTTAGATGATGCATAGGAAGTCATGTTTATATTTTTATTTTCTGCCGCCATAGAAGTGATGGTCAGAATAACGCCACCGCCATTTTTTTCCATTTCTGGCGCAACAAGTTGTGACAGATGGAAAAAAGAAAACACATTCAGTTCATAAGCACGGCGAAAATCTGCCATTGGCATATCAAACGGTTTAGGACCACCGCCACCGGCGTTGTTAACCAGGATATCAACTTTACCCAGCTTACTGACGGCAAAGTCTGCCAGTGCAGAGAGTTCCTGTTCGGAAGTAATATCACAACGGCAGGCAAATGCCTGACCACCCAGTTGTTGAATTTCGTCTACAACATGGTTAGCTGCGTCGGCGTTAATATCACTGACCACCACAGATGCGCCAGCTGTCGCGAATGTAATGGCGATTTCTTTACCAATACCTGCACCCGCACCTGTGATGATGGCGCATTTTCCGTCGAGTCTCAGGTTGTCAGAATTAAACACATAAACCTCCTGTGAACTTCAGTAAAAATAAAAGGCACCGCCTGTGTGCCACATTTTTTATCATTAACCTTGAGGAAAGGACACTACCAGGTATAGCAGATAAAGAGAGGATTATTTCGCCGCAATGAGCCGGGCGGGAATAATAAGATTGCGTGAATGCGTCTCTTCATGGGTGATTTTTTGCATCATGCGATCCGCAAGTGTGGTACCAAGTTCCCGCGCAGGCGTGCTGGCCCAGGTAACGGGTATATCATCAAGTGTGGTTGGTGTCGCATCGGTAAATGCCGCCAGCGAAACTTGTTGCTCAAAGTAACGATCGACTCCGCTTTCCCCGCTTTGCCGCCCTGCTTTGAGCAAACCAAACCATGCCCCCATCGCAATAGTTTCGTTATAGCAAACCACAGCACTGATGGTCGGGTTATGACGTAAAAGCGCCGTGATAGCTTCCGCGGCTTGCTTCTGGCTGGATGTGCACTCCAGCACCCAATCGCTGTGAAACGGCAGGCCAAATTTTAGTAGAGTTGCACAATAGCCCCCCACCCGTTCTGCACGGGTTAATGAGGAACTTTGCCCTCCCAGCCAGGCGATCCGCTGATGCCCATTGCGAATGAGATGCTCCGTCAACAACTGTGCAGCCTGCATGTTGTCCGGGCGAACCGTATCAACATCATCAAGATAACTGGCACGGGAAGCGAAAATCACCGGGATAGCTTTTTCTTCTGCCATCCGTCGCAGGTCATCGCTGCTTCCTGCAGCCCCGGCAATTACCACACCATCCACACCCTGATTCAGTAACAGTGAAAACCGCTGTGCCAGCTGCTCGCCGTCTTTACCGCCGTGAAGCAAAAAAACCATCCGTCCCTGCGCTTCCAGAGCTTCCGTCAATCCGGCCGTCAATTCGGCGTAAAACGGCGCAGATAAATCACGGACGATCAAACCAATGACGCCGCTTTGCCCGCCGCGCAGCGCCGACGCCTGGCGATTGCGCACAAATCCCAGCTCTTCAATGGCGGCGTTAACGCGTTCTCCTGTGGCGGTAGAGATTCGCCCTTTGCCACTAAGCACCAGCGAAACGGTACTTACCGACACGCCCGCAGCCAGCGCAACATCATGAATGGTTATTTTTTTGGCGGTAGCCATGCAGATGACCTACTCCCTGATTATGTGACAGATAAAACGTTTTACCTTTTATTTATCTTATACCCGCTATTATCGTTGCGTAATGTGATTTATGCCTCACTAAAATTTGATAAAACGTTTTATCTTCTCGCGCAATTTACTGAATCCAGATTGTTCTCTACGAGGAGTCGTTTTATGACGGCGAAAACAGCACCGAAAGTCACGCTGTGGGAGTTCTTCCAGCAGTTAGGCAAAACCTTCATGTTACCCGTGGCATTATTGTCGTTCTGCGGCATTATGCTCGGCATTGGTAGTTCTCTTAGCAGCCATGATGTCATAACCCTGATCCCGGTCCTGGGCAACCCCGTGTTGCAGGCTATCTTTACCTGGATGAGTAAGATTGGCTCGTTTGCTTTTAGTTTCCTGCCTGCCATGTTCTGTATCGCCATCCCGCTGGGCCTGGCACGCGAAAATAAAGGCGTAGCGGCATTCGCTGGCTTCGTCGGTTATGCGGTAATGAACCTCGCGGTAAACTTCTGGTTGACCAATAAAGGCATTCTGCCAACCACGGATGCCGCGGTTCTGAAAGCCAATAACATCCAGAGCATTCTTGGGATCCAGTCGATCGATACCGGGATCCTCGGTGCGGTGATCGCCGGTATTATCGTCTGGATGCTGCATGAGCGTTTCCATAATATCCGCCTGCCGGATGCGCTGGCATTCTTCGGCGGTACGCGCTTCGTACCAATTATCTCCTCGCTGGTGATGGGCCTTGTCGGCCTGGTGATTCCATTAGTCTGGCCGATTTTCGCCATGGGTATTAGCGGCTTGGGCCATATGATAAACAGCGCGGGTGATTTCGGACCGATGCTGTTTGGTACCGGTGAACGTCTGCTGTTGCCGTTTGGTCTGCATCACATTCTGGTAGCATTAATTCGCTTTACCGACGCAGGCGGCACGCAGGAAGTCTGCGGTCAAACCGTCAGCGGCGCACTGACCATCTTCCAGGCGCAATTGAGTTGCCCGACCACTCACGGTTTTTCTGAAAGCGCCACGCGTTTCCTTTCGCAAGGTAAAATGCCTGCGTTTCTCGGCGGTCTGCCGGGTGCAGCGTTAGCTATGTATCACTGCGCGCGCCCGGAAAATCGCCATAAAATTAAAGGTCTGCTGATTTCTGGCCTGATCGCCTGCGTCGTTGGCGGCACTACCGAACCGCTGGAATTCCTGTTCCTGTTCGTAGCGCCAGTTCTGTATGTCATCCACGCGCTGTTAACCGGCCTCGGCTTCACCGTCATGTCTGTGCTCGGCGTCACCATCGGTAATACCGACGGCAATATCATCGACTTCGTGGTGTTCGGTATTTTGCATGGTCTGTCAACCAAGTGGTACATGGTGCCAGTGGTGGCGGCAATCTGGTTTGTCGTTTACTACGTCATCTTCCGTTTCGCTATCACCCGCTTCAATCTGAAAACCCCGGGGCGCGATAGCGAAGTTGCCAGCTCAATCGAAAAAGCCGTTGCCGGTGCGCCGGGTAAATCAGGTTACAACGTTCCTGCAATCCTCGAAGCATTAGGCGGTGCCGACAATATTGTCAGCCTCGATAACTGCATTACCCGTCTGCGTTTGTCTGTGAAAGATATGTCGCTTGTTAATGTGCAGGCACTGAAGGACAATCGGGCAATTGGCGTAGTACAACTTAATCAACATAACCTGCAGGTTGTTATCGGGCCACAAGTTCAGTCAGTAAAAGATGAAATGGCCGGTCTGATGCATACTGTCCAGGCATAAGGATAAGATATGTTCGATTTTTCAAAGGTCGTGGATCGTCATGGCACATGGTGTACACAGTGGGATTATGTCGCTGACCGTTTCGGCACTGCTGACCTGTTACCGTTCACGATTTCAGACATGGATTTTGCCACTGCCCCCTGCATTATCGAGGCGCTGAATCAGCGCCTGATGCACGGCGTATTTGGCTACAGCCGCTGGAAAAACGATGAGTTTCTCGCGGCTATTGCCCACTGGTTTTCCACCCAGCATTACACCGCAATTGATACGCAGACGGTGGTGTATGGCCCTTCTGTCATCTATATGGTTTCAGAACTGATTCGTCAGTGGTCTGAAACAGGTGAAGGCGTGGTGATCCACACGCCCGCCTATGACGCATTTTACAAGGCCATTGAAGGTAACCAGCGCACAGTAATGCCCGTTGCTTTAGAGAAGCAGGCTGACGACTGGTTTTGCGATATGGGCAAGCTGGAAGCCGTGTTGGCGAAACCAGAATGTAAAATTATGCTCCTGTGTAGCCCACAGAATCCTACCGGGAAAGTGTGGACGTGCGATGAGCTGGAGATCATGGCTGACCTGTGCGAGCGTCATGGTGTGCGGGTTATTTCCGATGAAATCCATATGGATATGGTCTGGGGCGAGCAGCCGCATATTCCCTGGAGTAATGTGGCGCGGGGAGACTGGGCGTTGCTGACGTCGGGCTCGAAAAGTTTCAATATTCCCGCGCTGACCGGTGCTTACGGGATTATAGAAAATAGCAGCAGCCGTGATGCCTATTTATCGGCACTGAAAGGACGTGATGGGCTTTCTTCCCCTTCGGTACTGGCGTTAACTGCCCATATCGCCGCCTATCAGCAAGGTGCACCGTGGCTGGATGCCTTACGCGTCTATCTGAAAGATAACCTGACGTATATCTCAGATAAAATGAACGCCGCGTTTCCTGAACTCAACTGGCAGATCCCGCAATCCACTTATCTGGCCTGGCTTGATCTACGTCCGTTGAATATTGACGACAACGCGTTGCAAAAAGCGCTTATCGAGCAAGAAAAAGTCGCGATCATGCCGGGGTATACCTATGGTGAAGAAGGTCGTGGTTTTGTCCGTCTCAATGCCGGCTGCCCACGTTCGAAACTGGAAAAAGGTGTGGCTGGATTAATAAACGCCATCCGCGCTGTTCGCTAACCCCAATTGCGCAACGTAAAAAATCGTTGCGCAATCGTGGATTTTTACCCTGCTTTGTTTTTATAATGGTGCGCACTTTTATATTCAGAAAAAGAGTGCGACCATGATTGATACCACCCTGCCATTAACTGATATCCATCGCCACCTTGATGGCAACATTCGTCCCCAGACCATTCTTGAACTTGGCCGCCAGTATAATATCTCGCTTCCTGCACAATCCCTGGAAACACTGATTCCCCACGTTCAGGTCATTGCCAACGAACCCGATCTGGTGAGCTTTCTGACCAAACTTGACTGGGGCGTTAAAGTTCTCGCCTCTCTTGATGCCTGTCGCCGCGTGGCATTTGAAAACATTGAAGATGCAGCCCGTCACGGCCTGCACTATGTCGAGCTGCGTTTTTCACCAGGCTACATGGCAATGGCACATCAGCTGCCTGTAGCGGGTGTTGTCGAAGCGGTGATCGATGGCGTACGTGAAGGTTGCCGCACCTTTGGTGTGCAGGCGAAGCTTATCGGCATTATGAGCCGGACCTTCGGCGAAGCCGCCTGTCAGCAAGAGCTGGAGGCCTTTTTAGCCCACCGTGACCAGATTACCGCACTTGATTTAGCCGGTGATGAACTTGGTTTCCCGGGAAGTCTGTTCCTTTCTCACTTCAACCGCGCGCGTGATGCGGGCTGGCATATTACCGTCCATGCAGGCGAAGCTGCCGGGCCGGAAAGCATCTGGCAGGCGATTCGTGAACTGGGTGCGGAGCGTATTGGACATGGCGTAAAAGCCATTGAAGATCGGGCGCTGATGGATTTTCTCGCCGAGCAACAAATTGGTATTGAATCCTGTCTGACCTCCAATATTCAGACCAGCACCGTAGCAGAGCTGGCTGCACATCCGCTGAAAACGTTCCTTGAGCATGGCATTCGTGCCAGCATTAACACTGACGATCCCGGCGTACAGGGAGTGGATATCATTCACGAATATACCGTTGCCGCGCCAGCTGCTGGGTTATCCCGCGAGCAAATCCGCCAGGCACAGATTAATGGTCTGGAAATGGCTTTCCTCAGCGCTGAGGAAAAACGCGCACTGCGAGAAAAAGTCGCCGCGAAGTAACAAAATGGATGGTGCAAATTGCACCATCCATTTTTCATGCAAGGCACAAAGTCGCGCGATGTTTGGCGGATTCGATGCCCAGCTCAATCAACTCCATTACCTGGATTGCCTGGCTTGCCGGAACCGGATTTTCACCATCGCCATTTAACGCATCACGAATAGCCGCATAGTAAGCCGGATAATTCCCAGGCACCGTCAACAGCGTTTCTTCGACACGTTCCTCACCTTCCACGCGGGTAAGTACGCCATCACGCATATCGTAGCCCCAGTCTTCCTGCGGTAGACGCTCGCCATTTTTCAGACGTTCTTCCTGTGGATCGAGGCCATATTTCACATAACTGCCTCGGGATCCATGCACGATATACCGTGCTGACTCAGCGGCTGCCAGCATGGTACCGTGTAAAATGACTCGCCGCTGTGGATAGGACAAGATGGCGTGGAAATAATCGGTCGACTGCGCTCCGGGCCGTAACTGTGCCAAATCTACCGTCATGCTGACCGGTAAACCAAAAAGCGTAATGGCCTGATCAAGAAGATGTGGTGCTAAATCGTACCAGATACCGCTGCCTGGGCCGCCCTGTTCACGCCAACGATCGCGCACCTGCGGACGGAAGCGGTCAAAATGAGACTCAAAGTAAGCAACTTCACCCAGCACGCCTTCCGCGAGTAAACCTTTTAGCGTCAAGAAATCGCTATCCCAGCGACGGTTATGGAATACAGACAGCACACGCCCCAGGCTTTTTGCCAGCGCATCCAGCTCTCGCGCTTGTGACAGTGTCACGGTAAAGGGTTTATCAACGACCACATGTTTACCCGCCTCAAGCGCCGCTTTGGCTAACGGGAAATGGGTATCGTTGGGTGTAGGAATGACAATCAGGTCTATGTTGGGATCGTTAAACAGATGCTTCGGCTCAGAGACAACCGTAACCGTTGGCCAGTCGGCTTTTACTTTTGTTTCATCACTGCTGGAGATTACCGCCAGTTCCAGCCCGGGCGTGCCCGCAATCAGGGGCGCATGGAAGGTTTTGCTCGCATAACCATACCCAATCAACCCAACACGGATGTTGTCGCTCATGTCATTGCCTCTCATTGAAGTATGATGGCTATTTGACACTATCCTTTACCCACGCTCAACAGTTTAATAACCTGCCAGCAATAAGGGATGTTGTTTAACTTAAGTCAAAAAAATAGCGAATTTTCCAACGACAAAAGCTAAATATCGCAAAAACCTCAGTAAAAATCTTGCTGGAGCTATTATTGCTAAGTAACATTTACCCCCTGAAGTTAATGGATCAATCAAGAGAGATGTGGGCTGTAATGAATCGTCTTATTGAATTAACAGGTTGGATCGTTCTTGTCGTTTCAGTCATTCTTCTTGGCGTGGCGAGTCACATTGACAACTATCAGCCACCTGAACAGAGTGCTTCGGTACAACACAAGTAAGCTCTGCACTTGTGGAGCGACATGCTGCCCGTCCGGGTGCATGTTTTCACTTGTCGGATATTAAACCAGGAATTTATTATCTTGTTCGATGTTGTTGGTGATTGTCAGGGATAGTAAAGCGCGTTACTCTTTTCAGAGCAGTTTTTCATCCCTGAATATTTGCCATCAGCGCATTCTTATTATTGTAATAACACAAGCGTTCACTTTTGGTGAAATTTTATCATCACTAATAATACCTACCCCTTTGGTATTAATTATTTTATGGACCTTTTATGACTGTTCAGGACTACTTATTAAAATTTCGCAAAATCAGTTCACTCGAAAGTCTGGAAAAACTCTACGACCATCTTAATTACACCCTGACGGACGATCAGGAACTGATCAATATGTATCGTGCTGCCGATCACCGTCGCGCAGAGCTGGTTTCTGGCGGGCGTTTGTTTGACCTCGGCCAGGTACCGAAGTCCGTCTGGCACTATGTCCAATAAAGAAAGTAGCGATCGGTTATAAAAGCCTTATAATAACGCCCCTAAAATTAGATTTGCCTGTTTGCGTCGCTATTCTGGAGAACCTATGACCACCACAACGCCACAACGTATTGGAGGCTGGTTGCTTGGCCCGTTGGCCTGGCTTTTAGTCGCTCTGTTGAGTACGACGCTGGCGTTGTTGCTGTATACCGCTGCGTTATCTTCTCCGCAAACATTTCAAACGCTCGGCGGACAAGCACTGACGACACAAATCTTATGGGGCGTTTCTTTTATTACCGCTATCGCCATGTGGTATTACACACTGTGGTTGACCATCGCTTTCTTTAAACGTCGGCGTTGTGTTCCTAAACACTATATTATCTGGCTGCTTATTTCCGTATTGCTGGCAGTAAAAGCATTCGCTTTTTCACCCGTGGAAGATGGCATAGCCGTTCGCCAGTTGCTGTTTACTTTGTTGGCAACCGCATTGATCGTCCCCTATTTCAAACGCTCGTCGCGGGTAAAAGCGACGTTTGTGAATCCGTAATAACCTTACAGTTAACCTGTTGTCGCCTGCTCTGGATTAACGGATAATAGGCGGCTTTTTTATTTCAGGCCGAAAAATGACTGACTACCTGTTACTGTTTGTCGGAACTGTACTGGTCAATAACTTTGTACTGGTCAAGTTTCTCGGTCTCTGTCCGTTTATGGGGGTTTCCAAAAAACTGGAAACCGCGATGGGCATGGGGCTGGCAACAACGTTTGTGATGACGCTGGCGTCTATTTGCGCCTGGCTTATCGATACGTGGATTTTGATCCCACTTAATCTGATTTACCTGCGCACCCTGGCATTTATTCTGGTGATTGCTGTGGTCGTGCAGTTCACCGAGATGGTGGTGCGCAAAACCAGCCCGGTGCTTTACCGTCTGCTGGGGATTTTTTTGCCGCTTATCACCACCAACTGTGCAGTGCTCGGCGTGGCGTTGCTGAATATCAATCTCGGGCACAATTTCTTGCAGTCGGCGCTGTACGGTTTTTCCGCCGCTGTCGGTTTCTCGCTGGTGATGGTGCTCTTCGCCGCCATCCGCGAACGCCTTGCTGTGGCTGATGTCCCGGCACCTTTTCGCGGTAATGCCATTGCGTTAATTACCGCAGGTCTTATGTCTCTGGCCTTTATGGGCTTTAGTGGTTTGGTGAAGTTGTAATGAATGCTATCTGGATTGCCGTTGCCGCCGTGAGCCTGCTGGGCCTGGCGTTTGGCGCCATTCTGGGTTATGCCTCCCGCCGTTTTGCGGTGGAAGACGATCCGGTCGTTGAGAAAATTGACGAAATCTTACCGCAGAGCCAGTGTGGTCAGTGCGGTTATCCCGGCTGTCGCCCCTACGCGGAAGCCATCAGCTGTAACGGTGAAAAAATCAACCGTTGCGCCCCAGGTGGCGAAGCTGTGATGCTAAAAATTGCCGAGTTGCTTAATGTCGAGCCGCAGCCGCTGGATGGCGAAGCGCAAGAGCTAACGCCTGCGCGGATGGTGGCGGTTATTGATGAAAATAACTGTATTGGCTGCACTAAATGTATTCAGGCTTGTCCGGTAGACGCCATCGTTGGCGCTACCCGTGCCATGCATACGGTAATGAGTGATCTCTGTACGGGCTGCAATTTATGTGTTGATCCGTGCCCGACGCACTGCATCTCGTTGCAACCGGTCGCAGAAACACCTGACTCCTGGAAATGGGATCTGAACACCATTCCCGTGCGTATCATTCCCGTGGAACACCATGCTTAAGTTATTCTCTGCATTCAGAAAAAATAAAATCTGGGATTTCAACGGCGGCATCCATCCACCGGAGATGAAAACCCAGTCCAACGGTACACCCCTGCGCCAGGTACCACTGGCGCAGCGTTTTGTTATTCCACTGAAACAGCATATTGGCGCTGAAGGTGAGTTGTGCGTTAGCGTCGGCGATAAAGTATTGCGCGGCCAGCCGCTTACCCGTGGTCGCGGCAAAATGCTGCCTGTTCACGCGCCCACCTCGGGTACCGTTACGGCTATTGCGCCCCACTCTACGGCTCATCCTTCAGCTTTAGCTGAATTAAGCGTGATTATTGATGCCGATGGTGAAGACTGCTGGATCCCGCGCGACGGCTGGGCCGATTATCGCACTCGCAGTCGCGAAGAGTTAATCGAGCGCATACATCAGTTTGGTGTTGCCGGGCTGGGCGGTGCAGGATTCCCGACAGGCGTTAAATTGCAGGGTGGCGGAGATAAGATTGAAACGTTGATTATCAACGCGGCTGAGTGCGAGCCGTACATTACCGCCGATGACCGTTTGATGCAGGATTGCGCGGCTCAGGTCGTAGAGGGTATTCGCATTCTTGCGCATATTCTGCAGCCACGCGAAATTCTTATCGGCATTGAAGATAACAAACCGCAGGCGATTTCCATGCTGCGCGCGGTGCTGGCGGACTCTAACGATATTTCTCTGCGGGTGATTCCAACCAAATATCCTTCTGGCGGTGCTAAACAATTAACCTACATTCTGACCGGGAAGCAGGTTCCACATGGCGGGCGTTCATCCGATATCGGCGTATTAATGCAAAACGTCGGCACTGCTTATGCAGTGAAACGTGCCGTTATTGATGGCGAGCCGATTACCGAGCGTGTTGTAACCCTGACTGGCGAAGCAATCGCTCGCCCGGGCAACGTCTGGGCACGGCTGGGGACGCCAGTGCGTCATTTATTGAATGATGCCGGATTCTGCCCCTCTGCCGATCAAATGGTGATTATGGGTGGCCCGCTAATGGGCTTTACCTTGCCATGGCTGGATGTCCCGGTCGTAAAGATTACCAACTGTCTGTTGGCTCCCTCTGCCAATGAACTTGGCGAACCACAGGAAGAACAAAGCTGCATCCGGTGTAGCGCCTGTGCTGACGCCTGCCCTGCGGATCTTTTGCCGCAACAGTTGTACTGGTTCAGCAAAGGTCAGCAACACGATAAAGCTACCACGCATAACATTGCTGATTGCATTGAATGTGGGGCTTGCGCGTGGGTTTGCCCGAGCAATATTCCCCTGGTGCAATATTTCCGTCAGGAAAAAGCTGAAATTGCGGCTATTCGTCAGGAAGAAAAGCGCGCCGCAGAAGCCAAAGCGCGTTTCGAAGCGCGCCAGGCTCGTCTGGAGCGCGAAAAAGCGGCTCGCCTTGAACGACATAAGAGCGCAGCCGTTCAACCTGCAGCCAAAGATAAAGATGCGATTGCTGCCGCTCTGGCGCGGGTGAAAGAGAAACAGGCCCAGGCTACACAGCCTATTGTGATTAAAGCGGGCGAACGCCCGGATAACAGTGCAATTATTGCAGCACGGGAAGCCCGTAAAGCGCAAGCCAGAGCGAAACAGGCAGAACTGCAGCAAACTAACGACGCAGCAACCGTTGCTGATCCACGTAAAACTGCCGTTGAAGCAGCTATCGCCCGCGCCAAAGCGCGCAAGCTGGAACAGCAACAGGCTAATGCGGAACCAGAAGAACAGGTCGATCCGCGCAAAGCCGCCGTCGAAGCCGCTATTGCCCGTGCCAAAGCGCGCAAGCTGGAACAGCAACAGTCTAATGCGGAACCAGAAGAACAGGTTGATCCGCGCAAAGCCGCCGTCGAAGCCGCTATTGCCCGAGCCAAAGCGCGCAAACTGGAACAGCAACAGGCTAATGCGGAACCAGAAGAACAGGTTGATCCGCGCAAAGCCGCCGTCGAAGCCGCTATTGCCCGTGCCAAAGCGCGCAAGCTGGAACAGCAACAGACTAACGCAGAACCAGAAGAACAGGTTGATCCGCGCAAAGCGGCAGTTGCCGCGGCTATTGCCCGCGCTCAGGCCAAAAAAGCCGCCCAGCAGAAGGTTGTAAACGAGGACTAAATGGTATTCAGAATAGCTAGCTCCCCTTATACCCATAACCAGCGCCAGACATCGCGCATTATGCTGTTGGTGTTGCTCGCAGCCGTGCCAGGAATCGCAGCGCAACTGTGGTTTTTTGGTTGGGGTACTCTCGTTCAGATCCTGTTGGCATCGGTTAGTGCTCTGTTAGCCGAAGCTCTCGTACTCAAACTACGCAAGCAGTCGGTAGCCGCAACGTTGAAAGATAACTCAGCATTGCTGACAGGCTTATTGCTGGCGGTAAGTATTCCCCCCCTCGCGCCATGGTGGATGGTCGTGCTGGGTACGGTGTTTGCGGTGATCATCGCTAAACAGTTGTATGGCGGTCTGGGGCAAAACCCGTTTAATCCAGCAATGATTGGTTATGTGGTCTTACTGATCTCCTTCCCGGTGCAGATGACCAGCTGGTTACCGCCACATGAAATTGCGGTCAACATCCCTGGTTTTATCGACGCCATACAGGTTATTTTCAGCGGGCATACCGCCAGTGGTGGTGATATGAACACACTACGCTTAGGTATTGATGGCATTAGTCAGGCGACACCGCTGGATACATTTAAAACCTCTGTCCGTGCCGGTCATTCGGTTGAACAGATTATGCAATATCCGATCTACAGCGGTATTCTGGCGGGCGCTGGTTGGCAATGGGTAAATCTCGCCTGGCTGGCTGGCGGCCTGTGGTTGCTATGGCAGAAAGCGATTCGCTGGCATATTCCCCTCAGCTTCTTAGTAACGCTGGCGTTATGCGCAACGTTGGGCTGGTTGTTCTCACCAGAAACACTGGCAGCACCGCAAATTCATCTGCTGTCTGGTGCGACCATGCTCGGCGCATTCTTTATTTTGACTGACCCGGTTACCGCTTCTACGACCAATCGTGGTCGTCTTATTTTCGGCGCGCTTGCGGGCTTATTAGTCTGGTTGATCCGCAGTTTCGGCGGCTATCCTGACGGCGTGGCTTTTGCCGTCCTGCTGGCGAACATCACGGTTCCTCTGATCGATTACTACACGCGTCCGCGCGTCTACGGCCATCGCAAAGGGTAAACCATGCTGAAAACTATCCGAAAACACGGCATTACGTTAGCGCTATTTGCAGCGGGTTCAACAGGGTTAACTGCGGCCATCAACCAGATGACCAAAACGACGATTGCTGAACAGGCCAGTCTGCAACAAAAGGCATTATTTGATCAGGTGCTGCCAGCCGAACGCTATAACAATGCGCTGGCACAGAGTTGCTATCTGGTAACTGCGCCAGAGTTAGGTAAAGGTGAGCATCGGGTTTACATCGCCAAACAGGATGACAAACCGGTAGCCGCCGTTCTGGAAGCAACCGCGCCAGATGGCTATTCCGGTGCGATTCAGCTGCTGGTGGGAGCCGATTTTAACGGCACGGTACTTGGCACGCGCGTGACAGAGCACCACGAAACGCCAGGGCTTGGCGATAAAATCGAACTGCGCCTTTCTGACTGGATCACCCATTTTGCGGGTAAAAAAATCAGTGGTGCAGATGATGCGCACTGGGCGGTGAAGAAAGATGGTGGTGATTTCGACCAGTTCACCGGCGCGACGATTACTCCCCGCGCGGTGGTTAATGCGGTAAAACGCGCCGGATTGTACGCTCAGACGTTACCGGCACAACTTTCTCAACTTCCTGCCTGTGGAGAATAAAGCGTGAGCGAAATTAAAGACGTTATTGTTCAGGGGTTGTGGAAAAACAACTCTGCGCTGGTCCAGTTGCTCGGCCTTTGTCCTCTGTTGGCGGTCACGTCCACTGCCACTAACTCTCTGGGTTTAGGACTTGCGACTACGCTGGTACTGACGCTGACCAACCTGACCATTTCGACGCTGCGTCACTGGACGCCAGCCGAGATCCGCATTCCCATTTACGTGATGATCATCGCCTCGGTGGTCAGCGCTGTACAGATGCTGATCAACGCCTACGCCTTTGGCCTGTATCAATCATTAGGGATTTTTATTCCGCTGATTGTCACTAACTGTATCGTTGTGGGCCGCGCTGAAGCCTTCGCCGCCAAAAAAGGTCCGGCGCTTTCGGCACTGGACGGCTTTTCAATTGGTATGGGCGCAACCTGCGCCATGTTCGTGCTGGGTTCACTACGCGAAATTATCGGCAATGGCACATTGTTTGACGGTGCAGATGCGCTGTTAGGTAGCTGGGCAAAAGTATTACGCGTGGAAATTTTCCACACCGACTCCCCTTTCCTGCTGGCGATGCTGCCTCCAGGTGCATTTATTGGCCTGGGACTGATGCTGGCAGGAAAATACCTGATTGATGAAAGAATGAAAAAGCGCCGTGCTGAAGCAACTGCCGAACGTGCATTGCCAAACGGTGAAACAGGGAATGTCTGATGAACAAAGCAAAACGCCTGGAGATCCTCACTCGCCTGCGTGAGAACAATCCTCATCCCACCACCGAGCTTAATTTCAGTTCGCCTTTTGAATTGCTGATTGCCGTACTGCTTTCCGCTCAGGCGACCGATGTCAGTGTTAATAAGGCGACGGCGAAACTCTACCCGGTGGCGAATACGCCTGCAGCGATGCTTGAACTGGGCGTTGAAGGGGTGAAAACCTATATCAAAACGATTGGGCTTTATAACAGCAAAGCAGAAAATATCATCAAAACCTGCCGTATCTTGCTGGAGCAGCATAATGGCGAGGTTCCGGAAGATCGTGCTGCGCTTGAAGCCCTGCCCGGCGTAGGTCGTAAAACAGCCAACGTCGTATTAAACACTGCATTCGGCTGGCCGACTATTGCTGTCGACACGCACATTTTCCGCGTTTGTAATCGTACTCAATTTGCGCCGGGGAAAAACGTCGAACAGGTAGAAGAAAAGCTACTGAAAGTGGTTCCGGCAGAGTTTAAAGTCGACTGCCACCATTGGTTGATCCTGCACGGGCGTTATACCTGCATTGCCCGCAAGCCCCGCTGTGGCTCTTGTATTATTGAAGATCTTTGTGAATACAAAGAGAAAGTTGACATCTGAAGAAAAGGGGTAACACCGATTACCCCATTGATAACCTTTCTTTATCCTCTTTTAAAACATCTTTTTAACGTGAATGATGCCATTGCTTAGCGTTATCATCAGGTAATCCGTTTGCGGATAACCAAAAATGCAGGTTAATTGTTTTTTTAATAGCGAAATTTTCTATTCATTCGTGATCAAGATCACGATGCTGTCGCAATGTAAAAACATTGCAAGAATCAGGTTAAAATCATTTAAATTTACACACGCAACAAATATTGACCTACAAAACATTACACTGGCTATTTTTCAGAAACTGGACTATCTCACTAGTAAAAACGCTAAATAGCAGAACATATCGCCGTTAAGCCATCACCCCCCTCTCAGTGCAGTGAAAAAATCTGCCGTTACGTTTTTTGAAAAATTTAACGCTGGATAACATTTCCCGGAATGGTTGAATTCCCCGCCTCAGTTATATGTAACAGATTATTACAAAGGACTTGTCTGAAAGTGCAAGATAGTGAACATTACCTGCCGTTTCCCCTCCCACTATAACAATTGCGCGTATGTTTTTTAGACATAACGCGAGAAAGCACCCCCGTTAATATGGGATGTAAAAAAAGAGGTAAAAGTGTCCACTGCAAACCAAAAACCAACTGAAAGCGTCAGTTTGAACGCTTTCAAACAACCGAAGGCGTTCTATCTCATCTTCTCGATTGAGTTATGGGAACGTTTTGGTTATTACGGCCTACAAGGAATTATGGCTGTTTACCTGGTTAAACAACTGGGTATGTCTGAAGCGGATTCAATCACCCTTTTCTCTTCCTTTAGTGCCCTGGTTTATGGTCTGGTCGCTATCGGCGGCTGGTTAGGTGACAAGGTACTGGGTACTAAACGCGTAATTATGCTCGGCGCTATTGTGCTGGCGATTGGTTATGCTCTGGTTGCCTGGTCTGGTCACGACGCCGGTATCGTTTATATGGGTATGGCGGCTATTGCGGTCGGTAACGGCCTGTTTAAAGCTAACCCGTCTTCTCTGCTTTCTACATGCTATGAGAAAAACGACCCGCGTCTGGACGGTGCATTCACCATGTACTACATGTCCGTCAACATCGGCTCTTTCTTCTCTATGATTGCTACGCCGTGGCTGGCCGCGAAATACGGCTGGAGTGTTGCGTTTGCGTTGAGCGTTGTAGGCCTGCTGATCACTATCGTTAACTTCGCCTTCTGCCAACGCTGGGTTAAACAGTACGGTTCAAAACCAGACTTCGAGCCTATCAACTACCGTAACCTGCTGCTGACCATTATTGGTGTTGTGGCACTGATCGCTATCGCCACCTGGCTGCTGCACAATCAGGAAGTTGCGCGTATGGCGCTGGGCGTTGTTGCCTTCGGTATCGTGGTTATCTTCGGTAAAGAAGCCTTCGCGATGAAAGGTGCTGCGCGTCGTAAAATGATCGTTGCCTTCATCCTGATGCTCGAAGCCATTATCTTCTTCGTGCTGTACAGCCAGATGCCAACGTCACTGAACTTCTTTGCGATTCGTAACGTTGAGCACTCCATTCTGGGTCTGGCCGTAGAACCTGAGCAGTATCAGGCACTGAACCCGTTCTGGATCATCATCGGTAGTCCGATTCTGGCCGCTATCTATAACAAGATGGGCGATACCCTGCCGATGCCAACCAAGTTTGCAATAGGCATGGTGATGTGTTCTGGTGCGTTCCTGATTCTGCCGCTGGGTGCGAAATTCGCGTCTGACGCTGGTATCGTGTCTGTAAGCTGGCTGGTCGCAAGCTATGGCCTGCAGAGCATCGGGGAACTGATGATCTCTGGTCTGGGTCTGGCAATGGTTGCACAACTCGTTCCGCAGCGTCTGATGGGCTTCATTATGGGTAGCTGGTTCCTGACCACTGCCGGTGCAAACCTGATTGGTGGTTATGTTGCGGGTATGATGGCTGTGCCGGATAACGTTACCGACCCGCTGATGTCACTGGAAGTTTATGGTCGCGTATTCTTGCAGATTGGTGTCGCTACTGCCATTATTGCAGTACTGATGCTGCTGACCGCGCCTAAACTGCACCGTATGACGCAGGATGACGCTGCAGACAAAGCGGCGAAAGCTGCTGTAGCGTAAAATTCAGGGAAACTCTTTTACAAGCCGCTAACTTTTCGTTAGCGGCTTTTTTTTTGTTCAGCAACGCACTACCATACTTTAAACCACAGACAAAAGGAGTTACCGATGAAATTGTTCTACAAACCGGGTGCCTGCTCTCTCGCTTCCCATATCACCCTGCGTGAGAGCGGAAAGGATTTTACCCTCGTCAGTGTGGATTTAATGAAAAAACGTCTCGAAAACGGTGACGATTACTTTGCCGTTAACCCTAAGGGGCAGGTGCCTGCATTGCTGCTGGATGACGGTACTTTGCTGACGGAAGGCGTAGCGATTATGCAGTATCTTGCCGACAGCGTCCCCGACCGCCAGTTGCTGGCACCGGTAAACAGTATTTCCCGCTATAAAACCATCGAATGGCTGAATTACATCGCCACCGAGCTGCATAAAGGTTTCACACCTCTGTTTCGCCCTGATACACCGGAAGAGTACAAACCGACAGTTCGCGCGCAGCTGGAGAAGAAGCTGCAATATGTGAACGAGGCACTGAAGGATGAGCACTGGATCTGCGGGCAAAGATTTACAATTGCTGATGCCTATCTGTTTACGGTTCTGCGCTGGGCATACGCGGTGAAACTGAATCTGGAAGGGTTAGAGCACATTGCAGCATTTATGCAACGTATGGCTGAACGTCCGGAAGTACAAGACGCGCTGTCAGCGGAAGGCTTAAAGTAATATCCATCGGCCCACAGGTCGTTGTGGGCCGAAATGAGATATTTCAGAGCTTTGTTGCGCTGAAGTAATGTTCTGGTTTGGCAATACGATCCTGAGCAGCCACCACTTGCAGCTCATATTCCTGCATTGCTTTGGTGGTCACCATGATTTCGTAGACTGCAGCGGTCACATGTTCCAGCGCCTCCTGCAGCGTTGCCCCCTGAAGCAGTTTCACCAGCAGTAAACCGCTCGTCACATCACCAACACCTACCGGCTGGCGCATACCAAAATCCACCAGCGGACGGCTGATATGCCAGGCTTCATCGGCGGTGACCAGCAGCATTTCAAAACGGTCACGGCTGTAGCCAGCTCGCGCCAGGTGTTTAACCAACACAATTTGTGGCCCTTGCGCAATGAGTTCGCGCGCTGCCAGAACCGCTTCTTCGACGTTATTTACCGCATGCTCACAGAGTATTTCCAGCTCAACCAGATTCGGCGCAATGATATCGCTGGCAGGCAAACCGTGCCGCACATGAAACTCTGCGACACCCGGTGCAACGATACAGCCTTTTTCCGGATGACCCATTACCGGATCGCAAAAATATTTCGCCTGCGGATTCGCGGCTTTCACCTGACGGACGATACCGAGGATATGTTCACCCTGCTCCGCCGATCCCAGATAGCCACTTAACACGGCATCACAGGTGTGTAATTTATCAATGGCGGCAATGCCTTGCACAATTTCGGTTAAATGGCTGGGCGGCATCACGCAGCCAGTCCATTTGCCGTATTGGGTGTGATTAGAAAATTGAACGGTGTTCAGCGGCCAGACGTTCGCGCCCAGGCGGCGCATAGGAAACTCTGCCGCACTGTTACCCGCATGACCATAAACAACGTGAGACTGGATAGCGAGAATATTTTTCATCATGTTCCCTGTATAAAAACCAGGGGGAGTGATTTCTCACTCCCCCTTTCCACTTAATGCATTATTTCCAGCAAATCAGACAGTAATTCTTTTTGCCGCGACGCAGTAAGGTAAAACGACCAAACAGACGATCTTCTTCTTTAAAGAAGTATTCAGGATCGGACTGTTTTTCACCGTTAATGGTGATGGCATTGGAGGCGATAGTTTTACGCGCCTGACCACGGGAAGGTTGCAGTTCAGAATCGACCAGCGCCTGCATCAGGTCTGCGCCCTTTTCCATCTCAACCATCGGTACGCCGTCCTGCGCCAGCTGTTCGAAGTCCGCTTCACTCAGCGCACTCAAAGAACCGCTGAACAGGCATTCGGTAATACGTTTTGCCGCCTGTAAACCTTCTTCACCGTGAACCAGACGAGTCACCTGCTCCGCCAGTACATACTGGGCGCGCGGTGCTTTACCGCTGTTTTTATCTTCTTCTTCCAGGGCGTTGATCTCTTCAATGCTCATAAAGGTGAAGAACTTCAGGAAGCGGTAAACGTCGGCATCCGCAGTGTTGATCCAGAACTGGTAGAATTTGTACGGGCTGGTTTTCTTCGGATCCAACCAGACTGCGCCGCCTTCAGTTTTACCAAATTTGGTGCCATCTGCTTTAGTGATCAGCGGAACGGTCAGGCCAAACACCTGATTCTGATGCAGACGACGGGTCAGGTCGATACCAGAAGTGATGTTACCCCACTGGTCAGAACCACCAATTTGCAGCACCACACCGTACTGTTTGTTCAGACAGGCGAAGTCATAACCCTGCAACAGGTTGTAGGAAAACTCAGTGAACGAAATCCCCTGATCTTCACGGTTGAGACGCTGCTTAACCGCTTCTTTGTTGATCATCTGGTTAACGGAGAAGTGTTTGCCAATATCGCGCAGGAAGGTCAGCACATTCATATTGCCGAACCAGTCATAGTTGTTCGCCGCGATAGCAGAGTTTTCTCCACAGTCGAAATCGAGGAACGGGGCAACCTGCTTACGGATTTTGTCCACCCACTCCTGAACAGTTTCTTCGGTGTTCAGCTTACGCTCGGCAGCTTTGAAGCTCGGGTCGCCAATCAGACCCGTCGCGCCGCCTACCAGCGCAACCGGCTTGTGGCCCGCCTGCTGGAAGCGTTTCAGGCATAACAATGGAACAAGATGCCCCAAATGCAAGCTGTCAGCGGTAGGATCGAAGCCGCAATAGAGCGCGATCGGGCCTTGCGCCAGTCGCTCTGCTAACGCTTCCTCGTCCGTCACCTGGGCTACCAGCCCCCGCTCTTGCAATTGTTTAATCAAGTTACTGCTTGCCATCAAAATCTCCATGTATATAACGACTGCACCTTTGCCGGTACACGACTTTTCGCCAGATGCGAAAGAGACATAGAATAAAGTGCCAGAATCAGGAGTACCAGCGATTAAAGCAAGATTTTTGCATCTTTTCAGGGTGCAAGACGATCAATCTTCCACGCATCATTTTCTCGCTGGTACAAAAAGCGGTCATGCAGGCGATGCTCACCGCCCTGCCAGAACTCAATCTGTTCAAGGCTGACGCGAAAACCGCCCCAAAAGCTCGGCAATGGCACTTCGCCCTGTTGAAACTTCTGCTTCAGCTCCAGGAATTTACTTTCAAGGATACCGCGGGCAGAAATGCGACTGGACTGCTTCGAAACCCATGCACCAATCTGGCTATCACGCGGGCGGCTATGAAAATATTTCATCACTTCGAGAGTCGAAAGTCGTTCTGCTTTACCGATCACCATCACCTGGCGTTCAAGGGTATGCCACGGGAACAGCAGGCTAACGCGCGGATTATTTTCAATTTGATGTGCTTTACGGCTACCGAGGTTGGTGTAAAACACCATGCCTTTTTCGTCGTAATGTTTGAGTAAAACGATGCGTTGATAAGGCTGAGCATGTTCATCCACGGTAGCGACCACCATCGCGGTAGGGTCTGCCAGTTTGGCTTCACACGCCTGAGAGAGCCAACGTTCAAAAAGGGTTAATGGATCGGCGGGAAGATCGCGACGGCGTAACCCGCCTTTGGTGTATTCACGGCGCAGATGCGCGATTTGCTGCAATTCGTCGTTATCAGACATGGTTTTCTTTACGGATTGTCAGTGGGTGACGCTATTGTGCGCCGCCCCTGGAAAAATCTCAACGCTGTGGATTTTGTAACTGACAGTTATTCAATACGATGCGGTCGCGTTTATAGACAGTCGCTTCATCGCCTTTCGACCAGAAAACATAGATTCCGTCAGTGTAACGTGCACCAGACGCTGAAATGCCCTGTTTGAGATGCAGTAGTTGATTATCGTAAACAAAACTGACTTCCTGGCGCGGATTATTCAGTTTGACCGTCAACGGTTTTTCATCACACTGGTATTCCAGCGTAGCGGTTTGCATGTGCTCAACCAGTTGATTGAACGCGCTACAGCCGGTGAGAAGCACCGGCAAACAGATCAGTAACAGTTTTTTCATAGACATTTCCCGAAGACTTTCCTGGTCTGGAGGGCAATACGCCCTCCCTAACGTTCCAAGTGTAACGGCAGACGCGGTAAGAAAAATTCAGTTAACTCTGATATCACGGGTTAGCAGGGAAAATAGCCCCCAGTACCGTCTCCTGGCTTGCGCCAGTGACGGAAGGCAGATTTCCTGGTAATCCCGCCAGCGTCCGCCAGGCAAGCCAGGCGAAAGCCAATGCTTCCATGTCATCGCCACTAATGCCAACGGCATCGGTGGTGGTGACTTCTGTGCCTGGCAGTAATGCCGCCAGACGCGCCATGAGTAGCGGATTACGACTACCTCCACCACATACCATCAATCGTTCGCAGCCACCGCTCAACAAAACTTGTTCAGAAATGGTCACGGCGGTGAGTTCTGCCAGTGTGGCCTGAACATCACGGGGATCAACACCCGGAAAATGGCGTAAATGGCGCTCCAGCCAGCCGTAGTTAAAGTATTCGCGTCCGGTGCTTTTCGGTGCAGGTTGCGAGAAATATGGGTCGCTGAGCATATTTTGCAGCAGTGGGAGAATAACTTTACCCGCCCGTGCCCACTCGGCATCTTTATCGTAAGGTTTACCGGCCTGACGCCAGATCCAGGCATCCATCAGCATGTTACCAGGACCGGTATCGTAGCCGCCAACCGGCTGCCCAGGAATGAGCAGTGACAGATTGGCGATGCCGCCAATATTGAGCACCATTCGTCGCTCGGTTGAGTGAGCCAGCAAGGCATGATGGAACGCAGGTACCAGCGGTGCGCCTTGTCCTCCCAAGGCAATATCGCGACGGCGAAAATCACCGACAACCGTAATTCCGGTGCGTGCCACAATTTGATTGTTATCGCCAATCTGTAAAGTGTGTGGTGCCACGCCCGTCGGTTCATGCCAGACGGTTTGACCGTGACAGCCGATCGCAACTATATCTCTCGCCTGCAGGTTTTGTTCCTTAAGCAAGGCATTGACCGCATCAGCAAAAAGTCGCCCGAGTTGAGTATCAAGCTGTCCAAACTGCGAAAGTGTAAGCTGCTGGCCCTGGCAAATATCCAGTACAGCCTGTTTCAGAGACACCGGGATCGGCCAGCTCAAGCTTGCCAGCTGTGCGACCCGGTGTTCATCTATTGTCGCCAACACAACATCAACACCATCAAGGCTGGTGCCTGACATAACGCCAATAAAGCGGCCCGATTTCATAGTTCATCCTTTTTCAATCTGACGTTTGCGCACCACTCAAACATAAACTTTTCGTGAATACCATGCGGAATGACCGATTTTTACCGTTGGTAGTAAAACATTATCTTCAAATCAATAATCATAATGAATGTTTTGTTTATAATTGGTTGATCCTACTTTCATTATGATTTGCTCATATTTGGTAGAACATGTAACCATGGATTCACATATGCCATATACTTTGACCATGAGGGATGCTTGCGTGGCGTTTCATGGTGAACAGGAGATTTTTCAATGATTAAACGCGTATTGGTTGTTTCAATGGTAGGTCTGTCTCTTGTCGGTTGTGTTAATAACGACACCCTGTCAGGGGATGTTTATACCGCTTCTGAAGCGAAACAAGTACAGAATGTCAGCTATGGCACCATCGTTAACGTACGTCCGGTACAGATTCAGGGCGGTGATGATTCCAACGTTATCGGTGCAATTGGCGGTGCTGTTCTTGGTGGTTTCCTGGGGAATACTGTTGGTGGCGGAACCGGGCGTTCTCTGGCTACTGCAGCAGGCGCTGTTGCAGGTGGCGTAGCTGGTCAGGGCGTACAGAGTGCAATGAACAAAACGCAGGGTGTCGAGCTGGAAATTCGTAAAGACGATGGTAATACCATCATGGTGGTACAGAAACAAGGCAACACTCGTTTCTCTCCGGGCCAACGTGTCGTACTGGCCAGCAATGGCAGTCAGGTGACCGTTTCTCCGCGCTAAATAAGTTTGCGTGTGGTCAGGTTACTGACCACACGCCCCCTTCATTTCACCCTTTGGCCTGTAACTCAATGATATTATGCTCAAGTTTTGCGATGAGCGTAATCAGTTGCTCCAGTTCCTCTGCGGAGATGCCATGTAATATTTCCGCGCGGGTTTTGTTAATAACAGCTTCCATTTCGCTGATCAGTGGCTCTGCCTTTTCCGTCAGTTTAATACGTTTAGCCCGACGATCGCTGGCACAAGTTTGACGCGAAATTAACCCTTTTTCTTCCAGTTGGTCCAGAGTACGGACCAGTGATGGCTGCTCGATGCCAATCGCTTTTGCCAGTTGAATTTGCGACTGGTCTGGAGGTAACTGATGGATATTGTGTAACGTAACCCAATGGGTTTGTGTTAACTCCAGCGGTTTCAGGCGATGGTCTATCAGAGCACGCCATATGCGCACCAACCGTGCCAGATCAGAACCTAGTGGCGATTCCAATTTCATCTCCTTATAATTAGCTTGCTAAGATATTATGCGGCTTTTAGAATAGTGTGCAGCAATTGTATTGCTAAAACAAATGTATTGCTGCATTTGGTTACCGTCAGACATATTTTTCAGAAATTGCGCGTAAATTTTTCGCACTTAAAGAATATTTATTAATCTAACGCAATATATTCGGTCGTAAAGGAATCTACTTTGTGAAGTTTATGCTCAATGCAACAGGATTGCCCTTACAAGATCTGGTGTTCGGTGCGTCCGTCTATTTTCCTCCGTTTTTCAAAGCCTTCGCGTTTGGATTCGTCATCTGGCTTGTCGTACACCGCCTGCTTCGTGGCTGGATCTACGCCGGTGACATCTGGCATCCCTTGTTAATGGATTTATCGCTGTTTGCGATTTGCGTTTGCCTTGCTCTGGCAATACTGATTGCGTGGTAACTATGTCAATTAAAACAATTAAGTATTTCTCAACAATCATTGTAGCGATAGTTGCGGTTCTTGCCGGATGGTGGCTGTGGAATTATTACATGCAATCTCCGTGGACACGCGACGGGAAAATACGCGCAGAAAAGGTTTCTATCACCCCACAGGTGTCGGGACGTATTGTTGAGCTGAATATAAAAGACAACCAACTGGTTAACGCGGGGGATCTTCTGCTCACGATCGATAAAACGCCCTTTCAGATCGCCGAGCTGAACGCACAGGCTCAGCTGGCGAAAGCGCAATCTGACCTCGCAAAAGCCAATAACGAAGCGAATCGTCGTCGTCATCTCTCACAAAATTTTATTTCTGCCGAAGAACTCGATACCGCTAACCTCAATGTTAAAGCGATGCAGGCCAGTGTTAATGCCGCACAGGCCACGCTGAAACAGACACAATGGCAACTGGCGCAAACGGAAATTCGCGCCCCGGTGAGTGGTTGGGTGACTAACCTCACTACCCGCATCGGCGATTACGCTGACACCGGGAAACCGCTGTTTGCCCTTGTCGACAGCCACTCGTTTTACGTCATTGGTTATTTTGAAGAAACCAAGTTGCGCCATATCCGCGAAGGTGCACCAGCACAAATTACCCTCTATAGTGATAACAAAACGTTACGGGGTCACGTTTCCAGTATCGGTCGGGCGATTTATGATCAAAGCGTTGAAAGTGACTCAAGCCTTATTCCGGATGTGAAACCTAACGTCCCCTGGGTTCGTCTCGCCCAACGCGTTCCCGTCCGCTTTGCGCTGGATAAAGTTCCAGGCGATGTCACGCTGGTGTCGGGCACCACCTGTAGCATTGCCGTAGGTCAATAATGAACGCATCGTCATGGTCCTTGCGCAATTTGCCCTGGTTCAAGGCCACGCTGGCGCAATGGCGTTATGCGTTACGCAATACCATTGCCATGTGTCTGGCGCTGACGGTTGCCTATTATTTGAATCTGGATGAACCCTATTGGGCGATGACCTCGGCTGCAGTGGTTAGCTTTCCCACCGTTGGCGGTGTCATCAGCAAAAGCCTCGGACGCATCGCTGGCAGTTTACTGGGAGCCATTGCGGCACTGCTTCTTGCCGGGCATACGCTCAATGAGCCGTGGTTTTTTCTATTGAGCATGTCGGCGTGGCTTGGCTTTTGTACCTGGGCCTGTGCGCACTTCACGAATAACGTCGCGTATGCATTTCAACTGGCGGGCTACACGGCTGCCATCATCGCCTTTCCGATGGTTAATATTACTGAGGCCAGCCAGCTGTGGGATATCGCTCAGGCGCGCGTTTGCGAGGTGATAGTCGGTATTTTGTGCGGCGGCATGATGATGATGATCCTGCCTAGCAGTTCCGATGCTACAGCCCTTTTAACCGCATTGAAAAACATGCACGCCCGATTACTGGAACATGCCAGTTTACTCTGGCAGCCTGAAACAAACGATGCCATTCGTGCAGCACATGAGGGGGTGATTGGGCAGATACTGACCATGAATTTGCTGCGTATCCAGGCTTTCTGGAGCCACTATCGTTTTCGCCAGCAAAACGCGCGCCTTAATGCGCTACTCCACCAGCAATTACGTATGACCAGTGTCATCTCCAGCCTGCGACGTATGTTGCTCAACTGGCCCTCACCGCCAGGTGCCACGCGAGAAATTCTCGAACAATTGCTGACGGCGCTCGCCAGTTCGCAAACAGATGCTTACACCGTCGCACGTATTATCGCCCCGCTACGCCCGACCAACGTCGCCGACTACCGGCACGTCGCCTTCTGGCAGCGACTACGTTATTTTTGCCGCCTTTATCTGCAAAGTAGTCAGGAATTACATCGTCTGCAAAGCGGTGTAGATGATCATGCCAGACTCGCACGGACATCCGCTCTGGCTCGTCATACCGACAACGCCGAAGCTATGTGGAGCGGGCTGCGTACATTTTGTACGTTGATGATGATTGGCGCATGGAGTATTGCATCGCAATGGGATGCCGGTGCCAATGCATTAACGCTGGCAGCAATTAGCTGCGTACTCTACTCCGCCGTCGCAGCACCGTTTAAGTCGTTGTCACTGCTGATGCGCACGCTGGTGTTACTTTCGCTATTCAGCTTTGTGGTCAAATTTGGCCTGATGGTCCAGATTAGCGATCTGTGGCAATTTTTACTGTTTCTCTTTCCACTGCTGGCGACAATGCAGCTTCTTAAATTGCAGATGCCCAAATTTGCCGCACTGTGGGGGCAACTGATTGTTTTTATGGGTTCGTTTATCGCTGTCACTAATCCCCCGGTGTATGATTTTGCTGATTTTCTTAACGATAATCTGGCAAAAATCGTTGGCGTTGCGCTGGCTTGGCTAGCGTTCGCCATTCTGCGTCCAGGATCGGATGCTCGTAAAAGCCGCCGCCATATTCGCGCGCTGCGCCGGGATTTTGTCGATCAGCTAAGCCGCCATCCAACACTGAGTGAAAGCGAATTTGAATCGCTCACTTATCATCACGTCAGTCAGTTGAGTAACAGCCAGGATGCGCTGGCTCGCCGTTGGTTATTACGCTGGGGTGTAGTGCTGCTGAACTGTTCTCATGTTGTCTGGCAATTGCGCGACTGGGAATCGCGTTCCGATCCGTTATCGCGAGTACGGGATAACTGTATTTCACTGTTGCGGGGAGTGATGAGTGAGCGTGGCGTTCAGCAAAAATCACTGGCGGCCACACTTGAAGAATTACAGCGGATTTGCGACAGCCTTGCCCGTCATCATCAACCTGCCGCCCGTGAGCTGGCGGCAATTGTCTGGCGGCTGTACTGCTCGCTTTCGCAACTTGAGCAAGCACCACCGCAAGGTACGCTGGCCTCTTAATTACTTAATTACACCACAGGCATAGCGTTCACCGCCACCGCCCAGCGGTTTAGGTTGATCGGACATATTATCGCCGCCAACGTGGACCATCAGCGCTTTGTCTTTGATTTCATCCAGTGATTTCAGACGAGGCGCGATGACGGCATCGGTAGCTTTGCCGTCATTATTGACGACCAGTGCAGGCAGATCGCCTAAATGCCCGGCACCTTCTGGCCCTTCATGTTTACCGGTATTTTGTGGATCAAGATGCCCGCCTGCGGATTCCGCGGCGCTGGCTTTGCCATCTTTGGTGGCTGGCTGGCAGCTTCCTTTGGCATGAATATGGAAGCCATGTTCACCGGGGGGTAATGCTTTCAGATCGGGCGAAAACTCCAGACCTTTATCGGTTTCAGTAATGGTGACGCTACCAATTGACTGCCCTACCCCTTGCGACGTGACGAGGTTCATCTCGACTTTTTCACTGGCAGCTTGTGCGCCGGTTGCAACAACCAGCGCCAGAATAGCCAGACTAAAACGTTTCATAGGACCTCCGTTCATTGTGCATTCCTGAATAAGTGTAAACCAGTGACACATTTTTGAACGGCGGCTATTCCTAAAAGTGCTTACGGTACGTCGTACCCCAGTGCCGCTTTACGGATACGAAACCATTGTTGACGGGTCATTTTCAGTGTTTCTGCTTCGACAGCTGCCCGTACGCGCTCAATTTTACCTGAACCGATAATTGGCAGCGGCTGCGATGGTAAACGTAATACCCAGGCGTAAACCACCTGTTCAATCGAGCCCGCGTTTAACTCCTCTGCCACCACAGCCAGTTCATCACGCAGCTGCTGGAAATAATCATCATTAAACAGACGACCACCACCAAGGCAGGACCACGCCATCGGACGAACACGCAGTTGTTGTAGTTGGTCGAGCGTGCCATCCAGCAGTAACGGCTGATGCACCGGGGATATTTCCACCTGATTAGTGGCAAGGGTAAACGGCAGACGTGATTGCAACAGGGCAAATTGCGCAGGCGTAAAGTTCGATACGCCAAAATGACGCACTTTGCCGCTCTGATGCAGATGTTTGAACGCGTCCGCCACTTCATCGGCATCCATTAACGGGTCTGGTCGGTGGATTAACAGCAGATCCAGATGATCGGTCGCGAGATTAATTAGCGACTGTTCGGCGCTCTTAATGATGTGATCGCGGTCAGTGATGTAATGACCAATGACGTTTTCTTCACGCGCGGTCGTCGCGATACCGCATTTACTGACGATTTCCATCCGTTCACGCAGGTGAGGTGCCAGTTTCAGTGCCTCGCCAAACGCCGCTTCGCACTGATAGCCACCATAAATATCAGCATGGTCCACGGTGGTCACGCCGAGATCCAGATGCTCTTCAATAAAACTGACCAGCTGGCGGGCGGACATATTCCAGTCCATCAATCGCCAGTAGCCCATCACAAAACGGGAAAACTCCGGGCCTTGCGGCGCAATAGTAATACGCTGAACCATAATCGCTTCCTCTTATCAGATATGAGAGGAGTATACGCAAGATTAGGTTCAAAAGAGTGATGGTTGCTCCGGTTCGTCTGATGACGCTGGCTTATTTGCGCGTAATTTGCGCATTAATCGCTGCCGACAAAGGCGCAGCACCTCTTGTTTTTCGCCATCGCTCATTTTATTCCAGTTAAAACGCTCATCACGACTACGAAAACAGCCGCGACAAAACCCGCGTTCGTCAGACTGGCAAATTCCCCGGCACGGGCTCTGGACGGGAAAGAACTCTAATTGCTCCGCCACTTCGCCCTCCTCAGATAAGATTATTACCATTATTGAAGCTGTTAATGTCCAAAGTAGCAACTTTGCTTGCACTAGACCGACTGGTCTACTACACTCCAACGCATGAACAAACACACCGAACATGATACTCGCGAACATCTCCTGGCGACGGGCGAGCAACTTTGCCTGCAACGTGGATTCACCGGGATGGGGCTAAGCGAATTACTAAAAACCGCTGAAGTGCCGAAAGGGTCCTTCTATCACTACTTTCGCTCTAAAGAAGCGTTTGGCGTTGCCATGCTTGAGCGTCATTACGCCGCATATCACCAGCGACTGACTGAGTTGCTGCAATCCGGCGAAGGTAACTACCGCGACCGCATACTGGCTTATTACCAGCAAACACTGAACCAGTTTTGCCAACATGGAACCATCAGTGGTTGCCTGACAGTAAAACTCTCTGCCGAAGTGTGCGATCTGTCAGAAGATATGCGCAGCGCGATGGATAAAGGTGCTCGCGGCGTGATCGCCCTGCTCTCTCAGGCGCTGGAAAATGGCCGTGAGAACCATTGTTTAACCTTTTGTGGCGAACCGCTACAACAGGCACAAGTGCTTTACGCACTATGGCTGGGTGCGAATCTGCAGGCCAAAATTTCGCGCAGTTTCGAGCCACTGGAAAACGCGCTGGCCCATGTAAAAAACATTATTGCGACGCCTGCCGTTTAGCAGGCATTTTTTATCACCAGACGACCGGGAGCCTTTATGTCATCTGAAAAACTGTATTCCCCACTGAAAGTGGGCGCGATCACGGCGGCAAACCGTATTTTTATGGCACCGCTGACGCGTCTGCGCAGTATTGAACCGGGTGACATTCCTACCCCGTTGATGGCGGAATACTATCGCCAACGTGCCAGTGCCGGTTTGATTATTAGTGAAGCCACGCAAATTTCTGCCCAGGCAAAAGGATATGCAGGTGCGCCTGGCATCCATAGTCCGGAGCAAATTGCCGCATGGAAAAAAATCACCGCTGGCGTTCATGCTGAAAATGGTCATATGGCCGTGCAGCTGTGGCACACCGGACGCATTTCTCACGCCAGCCTGCAACCTGGCGGTCAGGCACCGGTAGCGCCTTCAGCACTTAGCGCGGGAACACGTACTTCTCTGCGCGATGAAAATGGTCAGGCGATCCGTGTTGAAACATCCATGCCGCGTGCGCTTGAACTGGAAGAGATTCCAGGTATCGTCAATGATTTCCGTCAGGCCATTGCTAACGCGCGTGAAGCCGGTTTTGATCTGGTAGAGCTCCACTCTGCTCACGGTTATTTGCTGCATCAGTTCCTTTCTCCTTCTTCAAACCATCGTACCGATCAGTACGGCGGCAGCGTGGAAAATCGCGCACGTCTGGTACTGGAAGTGGTCGATGCCGGGATTGAAGAATGGGGTGCCGATCGCATTGGCATTCGCGTTTCGCCAATCGGTACTTTCCAGAACACGGATAACGGCGCGAAGGAAGAAGCCGATGCACTGTATCTGATTGAACAACTGGGTAAACGCGGCATTGCTTATCTGCATATGTCAGAACCAGATTGGGCGGGGGGTGAACCGTATACTGATGCGTTCCGCGAAAAAGTACGCGCCCGTTTCCACGGTCCGATTATCGGCGCAGGTGCATACACAGTAGAAAAAGCTGAAACGCTGATCGGCAAAGGGTTAATTGATGCGGTGGCATTTGGTCGTGACTGGATTGCGAACCCGGATCTGGTCGCCCGCTTGCAGCGCAAAGCTGAGCTTAACCCACAGCGTGCCGAAAGTTTCTACGGTGGCGGCGCGGAAGGCTATACCGATTACCCGACGTTGTAATCCAACATTGCGAGCGGCGTAAAGCCGCCGCTATACTAAAACAACATTTTGAATCTGTTAGCCATTTTGAGGATAAAAAGATGCGTCTTCTTCATACCATGCTGCGCGTTGGCGATCTGCAACGCTCCATCGATTTTTATACCAAAGTGCTGGGCATGAAACTGCTGCGTACCAGCGAAAACCCGGAATACAAATACTCACTGGCGTTTGTTGGCTACGGCCCGGAAACCGAAGAAGCGGTGATTGAACTGACCTACAACTGGGGCGTGGATAAATACGAACTCGGCACTGCTTATGGTCACATCGCGCTTAGCGTAGATAACGCCGCTGAAGCGTGCGAAAAAATCCGTCAAAACGGGGGTAACGTGACCCGTGAAGCGGGTCCGGTAAAAGGCGGTACTACGGTTATCGCGTTTGTGGAAGATCCGGACGGTTACAAAATTGAGTTAATCGAAGAGAAAGACGCCGGTCGCGGTCTGGGCAACTAATCTCCTGCCGGGCGTGAACTCATCGCGCCCGCATCTTTACTGCATCGACAAGTAATATTTGTCATAATGCGCGCTGCAATTTATCCGTATTAAGAGAATCAGATGTCCGATAACGCTCAACTTACCGGTCTGTGCGACCGTTTTCGTGGTTTTTATCCTGTTGTGATCGATGTTGAAACAGCCGGATTTAACGCCAAAACCGATGCGCTGCTTGAGATTGCCGCCATCACCCTGAAAATGGATGAACAAGGCTGGCTGATGCCGGACACCACATTACATTTCCACGTCGAACCATTTGTCGGCGCAAATTTGCAGCCAGAGGCCCTCGCCTTCAACGGCATTGACCCGAACGATCCCGATCGCGGCGCGGTCAGCGAATACGAGGCGCTGCACGAAATTTTTAAAGTTGTACGTAAAGGTATTAAAGCGAGCGGCTGTAACCGCGCCATTATGGTGGCGCACAATGCCAATTTTGATCACAGCTTTATGATGGCCGCCGCAGAACGCGCCTCACTGAAACGTAACCCGTTCCACCCTTTCGCCACTTTTGACACTGCTGCACTGGCCGGGCTGGCACTCGGACAAACCGTATTGTCAAAGGCTTGCCAGACCGCTGGCATGGACTTCGACAGCACCCAGGCGCACTCCGCGCTGTACGACACCGAACGCACTGCTGTGCTGTTTTGTGAAATCGTCAACCGCTGGAAACGTCTGGGAGGCTGGCCGCTACCTGCCGCCGAAGAGGTGTAATCGAGTCGATGCCTGATGACATGCAATGATTCAGGCATCTATAGTGAGGCTATTCCACGCATCAAGCATGATATTCACGGGGAATAGCGTTAATGGCAGATAATCCAGACCCTTCATCGCTCCTGCCGGACGTGTTTTCACCGGCGACCCGCGACTGGTTTCTTCGCGCCTTTAAACAGCCGACCGCTGTCCAGTCGCAAACCTGGCATGTGGCGGCGCGAAGCGAACATGCGCTGGTGATTGCACCGACCGGCTCCGGGAAAACGCTGGCAGCATTTCTCTACGCCCTCGATCGGCTCTTCCGCGAAGGCGGCGAAGATACCCGCGAGGCGCATAAGCGTAAAACCTCACGCATCCTCTATATTTCACCGATAAAAGCTCTGGGCACCGACGTTCAGCGCAACTTGCAGCTCCCGTTGAAGGGTATTGCCGATGAACGGCGGCGGCGCGGCGAAACGGAAGTCAATCTTCGCGTAGGGATCCGTACTGGCGATACGCCTGCACAGGAACGCAGCAAACTCACCCGTAATCCGCCGGATATTCTGATCACCACACCCGAATCACTCTATCTGATGCTGACCTCCCGCGCGCGCGAAACGCTACGCGGCGTCGAAACGGTAATTATTGATGAAGTCCACGCGGTAGCGGGCAGTAAACGTGGTGCGCATCTGGCGTTAAGTCTGGAGCGGCTCGATGCGCTGCTCCACACCTCAGCACAGCGAATTGGCCTTTCTGCCACTGTGCGCTCAGCCAGCGATGTGGCAGCATTTCTTGGTGGCGATCGCCCGGTTACGGTAGTCAACCCGCCCGCAATGCGCCATCCGCAGATACGAATTGTCGTACCGGTCGCCAATATGGATGATGTCTCATCGGTCGCCAGCGGCACCGGCGAAGACAGCCATGCCGGCCGGGAAGGCTCCATCTGGCCATATATTGAAACGGGTATCCTTGATGAAGTGTTGCGCCATCGCTCGACCATTGTCTTTACTAATTCACGTGGGCTGGCGGAAAAACTGACGGCACGATTAAATGAGCTTTACGCCGCACGCTTACAGCGTTCCCCGTCTATCGCCGTTGATGCGGCCCATTTCGAGTCGACCTCCGGCGCAACCTCTAACCGTGTACAAAGTAGCGACGTTTTTATTGCCCGCTCACACCACGGCTCCGTCTCTAAAGAACAACGAGCAATCACCGAACAGGCGCTGAAATCGGGTGAATTACGCTGCGTGGTCGCAACCTCCAGTCTTGAACTGGGGATTGATATGGGCGCGGTGGATCTGGTGATTCAGGTGGCAACGCCGCTTTCTGTTGCCAGTGGGTTACAACGCATTGGTCGCGCCGGACATCAGGTTGGCGGTGTATCTAAAGGGCTGTTTTTCCCCCGTACCCGGCGTGATTTAGTCGATTCCGCAGTCATTGTAGAGTGTATGTTCGCAGGCAGGCTGGAAAACCTGACACCGCCGCATAATCCACTCGACGTCCTTGCGCAGCAAACCGTTGCCGCCGCGGCGATGGAGGCATTACAAGTAGACGAATGGTACTCCCGCGTACGCCGTGCCGCACCGTGGAAAGATCTGCCAAGACGTGTTTTTGACGCCACGCTGGATATGCTTTCCGGGCGCTATCCCTCTGGCGATTTTTCTGCTTTTCGCCCCAAACTGGTCTGGAACAGGGAGACCGGGATATTGACCGCCCGACCTGGCGCTCAATTGTTGGCGGTTACCAGCGGCGGCACCATTCCGGATCGTGGCATGTATAGCGTGTTATTACCCGAAGGTGAAGAACAGGCCGGTTCGCGGCGGGTGGGTGAACTGGATGAGGAGATGGTATATGAGTCGCGGGTGAACGACATTATCACTCTCGGCGCTACCTCATGGCGGATCCAGCAAATCACCCGCGATCAGGTGATTGTGACTCCTGCTCCGGGTCGTTCTGCCCGGCTCCCCTTCTGGCGTGGTGAAGGTAACGGACGTCCGGCTGAATTAGGCGAGATGATCGGCGATTTTCTTCATTTGCTGGCGGATGGCGCGTTCTTTTCCGGGACTATTCCCCCGTGGCTGGCAGAAGAAAATACGATCGCCAATATTCAGGGGTTGATTGACGAGCAACGCAACGCGACGGGCATCGTTCCGGGGAGTCGCCATCTGGTCCTCGAACGGTGCCGTGATGAAATTGGCGACTGGCGTATTATTTTGCACTCTCCCTATGGAAGACGGGTGCATGAACCCTGGGCGCTGGCGATTGCCGGGCGAATACATGCCCTATGGGGCGCTGACGCGTCTGTGGTCGCCAGTGATGACGGCATTGTTGCGCGCATTCCTGACACTGATGGTAAATTGCCCGACGCCGCGATTTTTTTGTTTGAACCAGAAAAGTTGCTGCAAATTGTCCGCGAGGCGGTAGGCAGCTCGGCACTTTTCGCCGCCCGTTTTCGCGAATGCGCCGCGCGGGCATTATTAATGCCGGGGCGCACTCCGGGCCATCGCACCCCGCTTTGGCAACAACGGCTGCGCGCCAGTCAGTTGCTGGAAATCGCTCAGGGATATCCGGATTTTCCGGTCATTCTCGAAACCCTACGCGAATGTCTGCAAGATGTTTATGATCTTCCCGCACTGGAACGTTTGATGCGTCGCCTGAACGGTGGCGAAATTCAAATATCCGATGTAACGACCACTACGCCCTCGCCTTTCGCCACAAGTTTATTGTTCGGCTATGTCGCGGAATTTATGTACCAGAGCGACGCCCCGCTGGCAGAGCGCCGGGCATCCGTACTGTCGCTGGACAGCGAGTTACTGCGCAATCTACTCGGACAGGTCGATCCGGGGGAATTACTCGACCCGCAGGTCATTCGCCAGGTGGAAGAAGAGTTGCAACGACTGGCTCCTGGCAGAAGAGCGAAAGATGAAGAAGGATTGTTCGACCTGCTGCGCGAACTGGGGCCAATGACCGTTGAAGACCTGGCGCAACGGCATACAGGCAGCAGTGAAGAGGTTGCGTCGTATCTGGAAAATCTTCTTGCAGTAAAACGAATCTTCCCAGCGATGATTAGCGGACAGGAGCGTCTTGCCTGTATGGATGATGCCGCCAGGCTGCGTGATGCCCTCGGCGTACGACTACCAGAGTCATTGCCAGAGATTTATTTACATAGAGTCAGTTACCCGCTTCGCGATCTCTTTCTGCGCTATCTCCGGGCTCATGCTCTGGTCACGGCTGAACAACTGGCTCATGAGTTTAGTCTCGGTATTGCCATTGTCGAAGAGCAGCTTCAGCAACTGCGTGAACAGGGTCTGGTGATGAATCTGCAACAAGACATCTGGGTGAGCGATGAAGTATTTCGTCGTCTGCGTTTGCGCTCGCTGCAAGCCGCCAGAGAAGCGACGCGTCCCGTTGCAGCCACGACCTATGCGCGATTGCTGCTGGAACGTCAGGGCGTATTACCCGCCACCGATGGTAGCCCGGCGCTCTTTGCCTCAACATCGCCAGGCGTTTATGAGGGCGTAGATGGCGTGATGCGGGTGATCGAACAGCTTGCCGGAGTCGGTTTACCCGCCTCACTCTGGGAAAGCCAGATCCTGCCTGCCCGCGTACGCGAATATTCGTCAGAAATGCTCGATGAATTACTGGCAACCGGTGCGGTTATCTGGTCGGGGCAAAAAAAACTGGGTGAAGATGACGGCCTGGTGGCACTGCATCTACAGGAATATGCTGCAGAATCGTTCACTCCCGCCGAAGCGGATCAGGCGAATCGTTCGGCGCTGCAACAAGCGATAGTCGCTGTTCTGGCTGACGGAGGAGCCTGGTTTGCACAACAAATCAGCCAACGGATACGCGACAAAATCGGCGAATCGGTTGATCTCTCTGCCCTGCAAGAGGCGTTATGGGCGCTGGTCTGGCAAGGCGTCATCACCAGCGACATTTGGGCACCGTTACGCGCCCTCACCCGCAGCAGTTCCAACGCACGCACCTCAACTCGCCGCAGTCACCGGGCTCGTCGTGGACGTCCTGTCTATGCGCAACCCGTCTCGCCGCTGGTATCTTACAACACACCAAATCTGGCTGGACGCTGGTCGTTATTGCAGGTGGAGCCACTAAACGATACCGAAAGGATGCTGGCGCTGGCGGAAAATATGCTCGACCGCTACGGCATCATCAGTCGTCAGGCGGTGATAGCCGAAAATATCCCTGGCGGGTTTCCATCGATGCAAACGCTTTGTCGAAGTATGGAAGACTCCGGGCGAATTATGCGAGGTCGTTTTGTAGAAGGTCTGGGTGGCGCGCAATTCGCTGAACGTCTGACTATTGACCGATTGCGCGATCTGGCGACACAAGCCACGCAAACGCGCCACTATACACCAGTGGCGCTCTCTGCCAACGATCCGGCTAATGTGTGGGGAAATCTTCTGCCCTGGCCTGCACATCCGGCAACGCTGGTTCCAACGCGTCGGGCGGGTGCGCTGGTGGTCGTTTCTGGCGGCAAATTGTTACTCTATCTGGCGCAAGGTGGCAAAAAAATGCTGGTCTGGCAGGAAAAAGAGGAATTACTCGCCCCAGAGGTTTTCCACGCGCTGACTACCGCACTGCGTCGCGAACCACGGCTGCGCTTTACGCTAACAGAAGTGAATGATCTACCGGTCCGGCAAACGCCGATGTTTACGCTGCTGCGTGAGGCGGGATTTTCAAGTTCGCCACAAGGGCTGGATTGGGGATAGAGAAAGGACTGACGGATGCCCGTTCGCATCCGTCAGTATTGCAGGACGGATTATTCCGCGTCCGGCTCTTCAGACTTGTATTTAGCGGCAGTTTCTTTGATCAGCTGCTGCAGTTCGCCACGCTGATACATTTCGATCACGATATCACAACCGCCGACCAGCTCGCCGTCAACCCACAGTTGCGGGAAGGTCGGCCAGTTAGCATATTTCGGCAGTTCCGCACGAATGTCCGGATTCTGCAGAATATCAACATAGGCAAAACGTTCGCCACATGCGGCAAGCGCCTGGACTGCCTGGGCAGAGAAACCGCAGCTCGGCAGTTTCGGTGAACCTTTCATGTACAGCAGGATCGGGTTTTCAGCAATCTGGCGTTGGATTTTTTCGATAGTGGTGCTCATTGTCTTGCTTCCTCAAACTTCTTTACGGCAGTAATCTGACATTGTAGCGGGTCAGTGCGGCATCGGAAAATAACATTTTCATCACGCTTTTGCTATTTTATCCCTTTGCTCTATTTGTTGCATTTCAAATATTCGTTTCTTCTCTGATGCGCGGCAAACTGGCGTATTTATAACCATTTTTAGCTTTCACTGCTGCATTTTTTTGCGCTCGCCAACGAAACGTATTTTTTAACAATAAAAGCTATTAACTTTCTCTTCTTCTATGCATTAGAATCATCAAGTTTTGTAAATCAGACGCAGGCATGATAGACCTGCCTTAACAGAGGGACGCTCAGTGGCGCGGATAAACCGTATTTCGATCACGCTCTGTGCTTTACTTTTTACCACCCTGCCTTTAACGCCTATGGCCCATGCTTCAAAGCAAGCCAGGGAGAGTTCTGCTACCACTCATATCACCAAAAAAGCAGATAAAAAGAAAAGCACGGCAACCACCAAAAAGACCCAGAAAACAGCGAAAAAAGCCGCCAGTAAAAGTACGACCAAAAGCAAAACCGCTTCTTCCGTTAAAAAATCTTCCATTACCGCTTCTAAAAACGCCAAAACTCGCAGCAAACACGCCGTCAATAAAACGGCCTCAGCCAGCTTTACCGAAAAGTGTACCAAACGTAAGGGCTATAAATCGCATTGTGTGAAAGTCAAAAATGCCGCGTCAGGAACTCTTGCCGACGCGCACAAAGCGAAGGTGCAAAAAGCTACGAAAGTGGCAATGAATAAACTGATGCAGCAAATTGGTAAGCCATATCGTTGGGGTGGCAGCTCACCGCGTACCGGTTTTGATTGCAGCGGCCTGGTTTATTACGCTTATAAAGATTTGGTGAAAATTCGTATTCCGCGTACGGCGAATGAAATGTATCACCTGCGTGATGCAGCGCCAATCGAACGTAGTGAACTGAAAAACGGCGACCTGGTCTTTTTCCGTACTCAGGGACGCGGCACAGCCGATCATGTCGGCGTGTATGTCGGCAACGGCAAATTTATTCAGTCACCGCGCACAGGTCAGGAAATTCAAATCACTTCTCTCAGTGAAGACTACTGGCAGCGCCACTATGTTGGCGCTCGTCGGGTAATGACCCCAAAAACACTTCGCTAAAACTTTACCCTGTTGTTACGGCAACAGGGTAAGTTCATCTTTTGTCTCACCTTTTAATTTGCTACCCTATCCATACGCACAATAAGGCTATTGTACGTATGCAAATTAATAATAAAGGAGAGTAGCAATGTCATTCGAATTACCTGCACTACCATATGCTAAAGATGCTCTGGCACCGCACATTTCTGCGGAAACTATCGAGTATCACTACGGCAAGCATCATCAGACTTATGTCACTAACCTGAACAACCTGATTAAAGGTACCGCGTTTGAAGGTAAATCACTGGAAGAGATTATTCGCAGCTCTGAAGGTGGCGTATTCAACAACGCAGCTCAGGTCTGGAACCATACTTTCTACTGGAACTGCCTGGCACCGAACGCCGGTGGCGAACCGACTGGAAAAGTCGCTGAAGCTATCGCCGCATCTTTTGGCAGCTTTGCCGATTTCAAAGCGCAGTTTACTGATGCAGCGATCAAAAACTTTGGTTCTGGCTGGACCTGGCTGGTGAAAAACAGCGATGGCAAACTGGCTATCGTTTCAACCTCTAACGCGGGTACTCCGCTGACCACCGATGCGACTCCGCTGCTGACCGTTGATGTCTGGGAACACGCTTATTACATCGACTATCGCAATGCACGTCCTGGCTATCTGGAGCACTTCTGGGCGCTGGTGAACTGGGAATTCGTAGCGAAAAATCTCGCTGCATAATAACTGATGGCAAATGCAGCATTGCCTGATGCGCTTCGCTTACCATGCCAACGCGGATGAGGCGTTAACAGCGCATTCGGCAAGATAAATCGCACGTTGTCAGCAACTGTAACGCAGAAGGTTATCCTTCTGCGTTTTTGTTTAATTAGCTGTTAGCAACGCAAACTGTTTCAGGTTGTTTTCTGGCTGACATAAACACCAGCAATAATGCCAGTCCCGCGACAATCGCTCCCATCACCGGCACAAAGCTGTATCCCAGCCCAGCGGAAATTACCGCACCACCAGCAGCTGCTCCCAGCGCATTTCCAAGATTAAAGGCACCAATATTGACTGATGAAGACAGACCTGGCGCTTCACTGGCGACACGCATCACGCGCATCTGTAACGGCGGTACGACCGCAAAGGTTGCTGCGCCCCACACCACCATGCTAATAGCTGCGCCGAACTCATTGCGGGCCAGGAACGGGATTGCCAGCATAATCACCATCAACAACAACAAAAAGCCTTTCAACGTGCCGTTAACTGAACGATCTGCCAGTTTGCCGCCGAGATAGTTACCGATAGAGAATCCGACACCAATCAGCACCAGCATTGCCGTAACGAACACCGGTGTTGCGTGGGCAATACTTTGCAGTACCGGAGAGATATAGGTGTAGAGGGTAAACATTGCACCAGCTCCCAGTACCGTCGTCAGCAATGCAGACAGCACCTGCGGACGCATTAATACCGCCAGCTCTTTTTTCACTTCAGGTCGTGCCCCTGCACCACCTTTAGGTAATGAGAAGAACAGACTTACCATTGAAATCACTCCCAGCCCCGCCGTTGCCAGAAATGACATCCGCCAGCCGATGGTTTCACCCAACCAGGTCGCCGCCGGCACGCCACCGATATTTGCCAGGGTTAACCCCATAAACATAGTGGCAACTGCGCTGGCCTGTTTATGTTTTGGCACCACGCTTGCGGCCACGACTGAACCCAAACCAAAAAATGCTCCGTGATTCAGGCTGGTCAAAATGCGTGAAAGCATCAGGGTCATATAATCCGGCGCGATGGCGGAAAGTACGTTGCCGAGCGTGAAAATTGCCATCAGGAAAATCAACGCACTGCGGCGGGCACGATGAGAAAGTAGAAGCGTCATCAGCGGCGCGCCAACCATTACGCCAACTGCATAGGCACTGATTAACATTCCGGCAGCGGGAATCGAGACATCCACACCGCGCGCAATGACGGGCAACAAGCCCATTGGCGAGAACTCCGTTGTCCCGATACCAAACGCGCCAATCGCCAGCGCCAGCAACGGATAGTTAATTTTCATGCCTTATCTCCACCTCTTCGCGTCATTACGCGATATTCATTAAAGTGGCGAAAGCATGACAGCAATCACAAAAAAATGAAAATAACAAAAAGAGAAAACACTTTTGCCATTTTGCTAACAAACAGGAAGGAGATGCGAGGGAGAACGCGCTCCCTCGAGAGGAAATCAGTGCAGCGCGGCAGTCAAACCCACGGCCACGATCAAACCGAGGACGATAATCGTTGTTACCAGTGAAAATTTAAGGTCGGTGCTCATCAAGTTTTCTCCTTTTTTATTACCACACAAATAGTGATATTACGCATTTTTACACACTGTGATGAAAAAATCTCCCGTCATTTATAATGATAAGTGTTTTTACCACTTCCCCTTTTCGTCAAGATCGGCCAAAATTCCACGCTTACACTATTTGCGTACTGGCCATTGACCCCTTCCTGACGCTCCGTGTCGTTTTTCCGGCGTACCGCAACACTTTTGTTGTGCGTAAGGTGTGTAAAGGCAAACGTTTACCTTGCGATTTTGCAGGAGCTGAAGTTAGGGTCTGGAGTGAAATGGAATGGCAACAATAAAAGATGTAGCGAAACGAGCAAACGTTTCCACTACAACTGTGTCACACGTAATCAACAAAACACGTTTCGTCGCTGAAGAAACGCGCAACGCCGTGTGGGCAGCGATTAAAGAATTACACTACTCCCCTAGCGCGGTGGCGCGTAGCCTGAAGGTTAACCACACCAAGTCTATCGGTTTGCTGGCGACCAGCAGCGAAGCGGCCTATTTTGCCGAGATCATTGAAGCGGTTGAAAAAAATTGCTTCCAGAAAGGTTACACCCTGATTCTGGGTAATGCGTGGAACAATCTTGAGAAACAGCGGGCTTATCTGTCGATGATGGCGCAAAAACGCGTCGATGGTCTGCTGGTGATGTGTTCTGAGTACCCAGAGCCGTTGCTGGCGATGCTGGAAGAGTATCGCCATATCCCAATGGTGGTGATGGACTGGGGTGAAGCAAAAGCTGACTTCACCGATGCGGTCATTGATAACGCGTTCGAAGGCGGCTACATGGCCGGGCGTTATCTGATTGAACGCGGTCACCGCGAAATCGGCGTCATCCCCGGCCCGCTGGAACGTAACACCGGCGCAGGCCGCCTTGCCGGTTTTATGAAGGCGATGGAAGAAGCGATGATCAAGGTGCCGGAAAGCTGGATTGTTCAGGGTGACTTTGAACCCGAATCTGGTTATCGCGCCATGCAGCAAATACTGTCGCAGCCGCATCGCCCTACTGCCGTCTTCTGTGGTGGCGATATCATGGCAATGGGCGCACTTTGTGCTGCTGATGAAATGGGTCTGCGCGTCCCGCAGGATGTTTCGCTGATCGGTTATGATAACGTGCGCAACGCCCGCTATTTTACGCCGGCGCTGACCACGATCCACCAGCCAAAAGATTCGCTGGGTGAAACAGCGTTCAACATGCTGTTGGATCGTATCGTCAACAAACGTGAAGAACCGCAGTCCATTGAAGTGCATCCGCGCTTGATTGAACGCCGCTCCGTGGCTGACGGCCCGTTCCGCGACTATCGTCGTTAATCACCCGTTGCGGGAGTCTCTTCCGGCTCCCGCAGCCACTCCTTATTCAGCGTCTCACTATCGCCGAGATACTCAAGCAGCCAGGTTAACGCAGGCGACATATCATTTTGCTGCCATGTCAGACAACATGCCGAATCCGGGAAGGGGTTTTCCAATTCAAGTGCTACCCACTTCCCCTCATTAAGCCACGGTTTGGCGAAATGTGTTGGCACCATCCCTATGCATAATCCTGCCGAGATACAGGTTGCCGATGATTCCCAGTCAGGCACGACAACTCTTTTTTGGTTATCCAGCAACCAGGTAATACGTTTAGGTAGCGTTCGCGAGGTGTCTTCGCGCACCAACGACGGCCAGTTGCGCAACGTATCATCGCTGAATGGGCCATCCATCAACGCCAGCGGGTGGTGGCTGGCAACAACGCAACTCCAGCTTAGCATCCCCATATCCCGGAAGGCATAACGACCGCCTACCGGAATCGCGCGTGTTGCGCCAATCGCCAGTTCCACGCGCCCGTCGGAAAGCGCATCCCAGACACCGTTGAACACTTCCTGAAAGACAAGAAGTTCGACATCATCAAAATGGCGATAAAAATCAACGATCATCTGCCGTGTACGTTCTGGCCTGACAATATTATCCACTGCGATAGCTAACTGACCGCGCCAGCCGTTCGCTATCTGCTGACATTGCTGGCGGGTGATCTGCATTTTTTTGACAACAGAGCGCCCTTCTTTGAGAAACCACGCTCCAGCAGCGGTCAGCTCCACATCACGGTGCCGTCGTTCAAAGAGCGGCACCGCCAGCCACTCTTCCAGCTGACGCACGGTATAGCTGACCGCAGAAGGAACGCGATGCAGCTCCTGTGCCGCAGCGCTAAAACTACCATTACGCGCTACCGCATCAACAACTTCGAGTGAATATTCTGACCACATAGTCTGCCTGCAAAATTTTTGAAACCAGTCATCAAATATTACCGTTTCACAACACTAATTTCACTCCCTACACTTTGCGGCGGTGTTTAATTGAGAGATTTAGAGAATATACATGCAACCTGGGAAAAGATTTTTAGTCTGGCTGGCGGGTTTGAGCGTACTCGGTTTTCTGGCAACCGATATGTATCTGCCTGCTTTCGCCGCCATACAGGCCGACCTGCAAACGCCTGCGTCTGCTGTCAGTGCCAGCCTTAGTCTGTTCCTTGCCGGTTTTGCCGCAGCCCAGCTTCTGTGGGGGCCACTCTCCGACCGTTATGGTCGTAAACCGGTGTTATTAATCGGCCTGACAATTTTTGCGTTAGGTAGTCTGGGGATGCTGTGGGTAGAAAACGCCGCTACGCTGCTGGTATTGCGTTTTGTACAGGCTGTGGGTGTCTGCGCCGCGGCGGTTATCTGGCAAGCGTTAGTGACGGATTATTATCCTTCACAGAAAGTTAACCGAATTTTTGCGACCATCATGCCGCTGGTGGGTCTATCTCCGGCCCTGGCTCCTCTGTTAGGAAGCTGGCTGCTGGTCCATTTTTCCTGGCAGGCGATTTTCGCCACCCTGTTTGCCATTACCGTGGTGCTGATTCTGCCTATTTTCTGGCTCAAACCCACGACGAAGGCCCGTAACAATAGTCAGGATGGTCTGACCTTTACCGACCTGCTACGTTCTAAAACCTATCGCGGCAACGTGCTGATATACGCGGCCTGTTCAGCCAGTTTTTTTGCATGGCTGACCGGTTCACCGTTCATCCTTAGTGAAATGGGCTACAGCCCGGCAGTTATTGGTTTAAGTTATGTCCCGCAAACTATCGCGTTTCTGATTGGTGGTTATGGCTGTCGCGCCGCGCTGCAGAAATGGCAAGGCAAGCAGTTATTACCGTGGTTGCTGGTGCTGTTTGCAGTCAGCGTCATTGCGACCTGGGCTGCAGGCTTCATTAGCCATGTGTCGCTGGTCGAAATCCTGATCCCATTCTGTGTGATGGCGATTGCCAATGGCGCGATCTACCCGATTGTTGTCGCCCAGGCGCTGCGTCCCTTCCCACACGCAACTGGTCGCGCCGCAGCGTTGCAGAACACTCTACAACTGGGTCTGTGCTTCCTCGCAAGTCTGGTAGTTTCCTGGCTGATCAGTATCAGCACGCCATTGCTCACCACCACCAGCGTGATGTTATCAACAGTAGTGCTGGTCGCTCTGGGTTACATGATGCAACGTTGTGAAGAAGTTGGCTGCCAGAATCATGGCAATGCCGAAGTCGCTCATAGCGAATCACACTGATCTATATCGATATACTTATACTTAGGCTGCTAACAAAATTTTGTTGTATGATTGAAATTAGCGGCCTATACTAATTTCGAGTTGTTAAAGCTACGATAAATATTATGTTTTTACGGGGACAGGATCGTTCCCGACTCACTATGGATGGTCATTTCGGCAAAGGTTCCTCCTTTCCCTCTGTTCTACGTCGGATTATAGACTCGCGGTTTTTTCTGCGAGATTTCTCACAAAGCCCAAAAAGCGTCTACGCTGTTTTAAGGTTCTGATCACCGACCAGTGATGGAGAAACTATGAGTTCATCGTGTATAGAAGAAGTCAGTGTACCGGATGACAACTGGTACCGTATCGCCAACGAATTACTTAGCCGTGCCGGTATAGCCATTAACGGTTCTGCCCCGGCGGATATTCGTGTGAAAAACCCCGATTTTTTTAAACGCGTTCTGCAAGAAGGCTCTTTGGGGTTAGGCGAAAGTTATATGGATGGCTGGTGGGAATGTGACCGACTGGATATGTTTTTTAGCAAAGTCTTACGCGCAGGTCTCGAGAACCAACTCCCCCATCATTTCAAAGACACGCTGCGTATTGCCAGCGCTCGTCTCTTCAATCTGCAGAGTAAAAAACGTGCCTGGATAGTCGGCAAGGAGCATTACGATTTGGGTAATGACTTGTTCAGCCGCATGCTTGATCCCTTCATGCAATATTCCTGCGCTTACTGGAAAGATGCCGATAATCTGGAATCTGCCCAGCAGGCGAAGCTCAAAATGATTTGTGAAAAATTGCAGTTAAAACCAGGGATGCGCGTACTGGATATTGGCTGCGGCTGGGGCGGACTGGCGCACTACATGGCATCTAACTATGACGTAAGCGTGGTCGGCGTCACCATTTCTGCCGAACAGCAAAAAATGGCTCAGGAACGCTGTGAAGGCCTGGATGTCACCATTTTGCTGCAAGATTATCGTGACCTGAACGACCAGTTTGATCGTATTGTTTCTGTGGGGATGTTCGAGCACGTCGGACCGAAAAATTACGATACCTATTTTGCGGTGGTGGATCGTAATTTGAAACCGGAAGGTATATTCCTGCTCCATACTATCGGTTCGAAAAAAACCGATCTGAATGTTGATCCCTGGATTAATAAATATATTTTTCCGAACGGTTGCCTGCCCTCTGTACGCCAGATTGCTCAATCCAGCGAACCCCACTTCGTGATGGAAGACTGGCATAACTTCGGTGCTGATTACGATACTACGTTGATGGCGTGGTATGAACGATTCCTCGCCGCATGGCCAGAAATTGCGGATAACTACAGTGAACGCTTTAAACGAATGTTTACCTATTATCTGAATGCCTGTGCAGGTGCTTTCCGCGCCCGTGATATTCAGCTCTGGCAGGTCGTGTTCTCACGCGGTGTTGAAAACGGCCTTCGAGTCGCTCGCTAAAGGCTATTCTATCGCCCCCTCTCCGGGGGCGATTTCAGATCAGGCTTCTGTACCTGGTTGATTCATGGCATTTTCTCGTGCCGCCAGCACACGTTCTACCGTATCTACCACTGCCTGAGTTTGTGGATCAATTTCAATGTTGACGCGTGCGCCGAGTTTTTTCTTCCCAAGAGTCGTGCGTTCCAGAGTTTCCGGAATTAAATGGACGCAAAAACGCGTTGGCGTGACTTCGCCGACGGTCAGGCTAATACCGTCGATGCCAATAAATCCTTTGTACAGGATATATTTCATCAACTGACTATCCTGGACTTTAAACCAGATCTGGCGATTATTTTCCGAGGTTAATATTTTCGCCACTTCAGCGGTGGTCATAATATGACCTGACATTAAGTGTCCGCCAATTTCATCACTGAATTTCGCCGCACGCTCAACGTTTACCCAATCCCCCACTTTTAAATCGCCAAGATTGGTAATGCGTAACGTTTCTTTCATCAGGTCAAAACTGACATGGTTGCCGTTAATTTCCGTCACGGTCAGGCAGCAACCGTTATGCGCCACGGAAGCACCTGTTTCCAGGCCGTCCAGCATGTGGTCGGGTAACTCCACCACATGCGTACGAAAATTTGGTTTCTCGTCAATCGACACCAGTTTTGCGGTGCCCTGTACAATCCCCGTAAACATACTTACAACTCCTGAAATCAGTTAAGACATTCTGTTCAGCACAATAGCAGGTGGCAAACGCCCTTACCAGTGAAGGGGTAAGAATGACTATTTTTTCACTGGAGAATTAATAAATCCTCGCTACAATAGACTGAATTTCCCCTGCTTCTTCTTTTTGCTGCCCATTCAGGCGGCTTTTTAGTCTCTCATATAACTACAAATAAAAGGTGTTCACGTGCAGAAGTATATCAGTGAAGCGCGTCTGTTATTAGCATTAGCAATCCCGGTGATTCTCGCGCAAATCGCCCAAACTGCGATGGGTTTTGTCGATACCGTGATGGCGGGCGGCTATAGTGCCACCGACATGGCGGCGGTCGCTATCGGTACTTCTATCTGGCTTCCGGCGATCCTCTTTGGTCACGGACTGCTGCTGGCATTAACGCCGGTTATCGCGCAATTAAATGGTTCCGGTCGACGTGAGCGCATTGCGCATCAGGTGCGACAAGGTTTCTGGCTGGCAGGTTTTGTTTCCGTTCTCATTATGCTTGTGCTGTGGAATGCAGGTTACATTATCCGCTCCATGGAAAACATCGATCCGGCTCTGGCGGACAAAGCCGTGGGTTATCTGCGTGCGTTGTTGTGGGGCGCGCCGGGCTATCTGTTCTTCCAGGTTGCCCGTAACCAATGTGAAGGTCTGGCAAAAACCAAGCCGGGTATGGTAATGGGCTTTATCGGCCTGCTGGTGAACATTCCGGTGAACTATATCTTTATTTATGGTCATTTCGGTATGCCTGAGCTCGGTGGCGTTGGTTGTGGCGTGGCTACTGCGGCGGTGTATTGGGTCATGTTCCTTGCCATGGTTTCTTACATTAAACGCGCCCGCTCCATGCGCGATATTCGTAACGAAAAAGGCACCGCGAAACCCGATCCTGCGGTTATGAAACGACTGATTCAACTCGGTTTGCCGATTGCGCTGGCACTATTCTTTGAAGTGACACTGTTTGCCGTCGTGGCTCTGTTAGTGTCTCCGCTCGGTATTGTTGATGTCGCAGGACACCAGATTGCCCTGAACTTTAGTTCACTGATGTTTGTGCTTCCAATGTCGCTGGCGGCAGCGGTAACTATCCGCGTAGGTTATCGTCTGGGTCAGGGCTCAACGCTGGATGCGCAAACCGCTGCGCGGACCGGGCTTATGGTGGGTGTCTGTATGGCAACCCTGACGGCCATATTCACGGTTTCACTGCGGGAGCAAATCGCCCTGTTGTACAACGACAATCCCGAGGTTGTAACGCTGGCTGCGCATTTGATGTTGCTGGCGGCGGTATATCAGATTTCTGACTCAATCCAGGTGATTGGCAGTGGGATTTTGCGTGGTTATAAAGATACGCGTTCCATTTTCTATATCACCTTTACGGCTTACTGGGTGCTGGGCTTGCCAAGCGGCTATATTCTGGCACTGACCGATCTGGTCGTTGAACCTATGGGGCCAGCAGGCTTCTGGATAGGCTTTATTATTGGCCTGACGTCGGCAGCCATTATGATGATGCTGCGTATGCGGTTCCTGCAACGTCTGCCGTCAGTTATCATTCTGCAACGAGCATCCCGCTAATAAAGACAAGGCGCAACCTTCACGGGTTGCGCCTGTGTTTTTACGCAGGCTGGAGCGTTGCGCCAATCCCGTCTTCGTCTGGCTGTAATTTCAGAGCGCTGCACAGAGTTTGCCGACTGGCATCTGTTATCTCAACGTGTATATCCCCGGTAACTTCCCCTTTCACATTGATGAAGTCAGGTGAGATTTCTTTCGCACTGGTTTGCAGGCAAATCGCTCCCTCTCCGCGCAGGCGTTTCACTTTCAGTTGCACATGCGTTGCCGCACCAGTGATCAGCCACAGTTTTCCGCCATTCAGATTGATGTTACCAACAATAAAAGTGACACCGTCACCTTTTACCGTACTGCCGTCGAGAATCAACACACCGCCCTGCTGTACAGTAATCGTTGATTGTTGCAGATCTGCGCCATAGCCAATAATCATTGAAGCGCCGTCCAGTAATGCAACACTCCCGGTCAGTTCAACCGGTGCGCGATCTTCCTCTACGACAAAATTTTCGTCCGCGCTGGTGGGTGACAACAGGATCACTGTTCCACCTTGTATTACCGCATTTTCCAGCGTACCGGCATGCACTTCAGCCCGACCACCCACATTCACGGACAGGTTTTGCGTCTTACCGGAACTGTAGAGCTGAAGGCCATCCGTCCCCAGACGATAAATGGATCCATTCTCAACAATAGTGTCAGAGTCTTCACCACCGAGATTATTCATGGTGCCACCAGCAAGCAACGTATCACTGGCTTTCCCGGCCAGCATAAAAACGCCGCCCTGATTAATCTCACAATTGCTGGCTTCCCCACCTGGATACACCAACAATTCACCACCTTCATCTACCACGACCGCTGAGGTTGTCCCATTAACCAACAGGCCGCCCTCTTGATCGAGAATGATTTTTTCCGCGCGATGTCCTTCCAGTACACGCAGGTTACCGCCATTTTCCAGCAACAAACCGCAGGCATAACCCTGATCAACGCTGAATTCACCTTCGGGATGGCGGCCATTAACCGTAGCGAGCGTAGAGAGACTAATTGCGCCTCCCTCGGACTGAACAATATCTGTGGCAATGGCACCGTCGCTGACCGATAGCGTGCCATTGTTACCGTACTGTGTGCATTTGGCGATCCCACCGGTTGCCACTTTCAACCAGCCAGCCCCCGTGACCACGGTATTTTCGGCTCTTCCGCCAGCTTCAACAATCAACTCGCCTTCAGTAAGTTGCGTCGCGCCAATGACCTCGCCGGTCTTAACAATTTGCACATTCCCGTCGCTCATCAAGTTTTTCGCATCAGATCCCATGATTTATTCCTTTGCTGCATCTGTGTGCCTTTATTGCTACCTAAGTGTAAAGGCTACGGAGGATTTATCCACGACAGATTTGAGATGGTGGCAAACAACTCTGTTTAAACTCTGATACACGAATTATTGGGTTGTATCAGATGTAAATGCGATCCTGAATAAAAATCGCCCTTGCAAATCAACAAAATATAGCCAATTTGCTTAAAAGCTCTGCAAACGGTCGAAATAGCGCAGAAAATTACGTTTTGCCTCTTGCCACCTTCCCACTCTGCCGCTAATATTCGTCCCCGTTGTCACCTACAACGTTGCGTTCATAGCTCAGTTGGTTAGAGCACCACCTTGACATGGTGGGGGTCGTTGGTTCGAGTCCAATTGAACGCACCATCCTGCGTCCGTAGCTCAGTTGGTTAGAGCACCACCTTGACATGGTGGGGGTCGGTGGTTCGAGTCCACTCGGACGCACCAGATTTTCTTAATCTGGTCTTCTCCTTTTTCCCTCTGTTTCTTCTCTGTATCCAATACGTTAAAAGATTTACACTGTCTTCGTATGCGTTATCAGAAGGAGAATCGCTATGGCAACTTTGTTACAACTTCATTTTGCTTTTAATGGCCCATTTGGCGACGCAATGGCTGAGCAGCTTAAACCGCTTGCTGAGTCGATTAATCAGGAACCTGGTTTTCTGTGGAAGGTATGGACAGAAAGTGAAAAGAACCACGAAGCCGGTGGGATCTATCTTTTTACTGATGAAAAAAGCGCCCTTGCCTATCTGGAAAAACATACTGCCCGACTTAAAAATCTCGGCGTTGAGGAAGTTGTCGCCAAAGTTTTCGATGTCAATGAGCCACTGAGTCAAATCAATCAGGCAAAACTCGCCTGACAGAATTTAATCAAGGGCGGTTAGCGCCCTTTTCATCCCTGTCTGAAATTTCTCAAATTCTAAAAATCTCAACCAAACTTATCTGATAACACTAAATTCGAAAGAATGCGTACAGGTAAGTAACAATGAAAAAAATTGCTATTGTGGGTGCCGGGCCTACGGGGATCTACACCTTATTCTCGCTTCTACAGCAACAAACTCCACTTTCTATTTCTATCTTCGAGCAGGCTGACGAGGCCGGTGTCGGGATGCCATACAGTGATGAGGAAAACTCAAAAATGATGCTGGCAAATATTGCCAGTATTGAAATACCGCCGATTAATTGTACGTATCTCGAATGGCTACAAAAGCAAGAAGCCAGCCATCTCCAGCGTTATGGCGTTAAAAAAGAAACCTTGCACGATCGTCAGTTTTTACCGCGAATTCTGCTGGGCGAATATTTCCGCGATCAATTTTTACGATTAGTAGACCAGGCACGACAGCAAAAATTTGCAGTGGCTGTTTATGAATCATGCCAGGTTACCGATCTGCAAATTACAAATGCTGGCGTCATGCTCGCTACAAATCAGGATTTACCCAGCGAGACGTTTGATTTAGCGGTGATTGCCACGGGTCACGTCTGGCCTGATGAAGAAGAAGCAACCAGAACGTATTTTCCCAGTCCGTGGTCAGGCCTGATGGAAGCAAAGGTCGATGCGTGTAACGTGGGTATTATGGGAACATCCTTGAGCGGACTGGATGCGGCAATGGCAGTGGCTATTCAGCATGGTTCGTTCATTGAAGATGATAAACAACACGTCGTTTTTAACCGCGATAACGCAAGTGAAAAGCTAAATATTACGTTGATGTCGCGCACGGGTATTTTACCCGAAGCCGATTTCTATTGCCCTATTCCCTACGAGCCCTTACACATCGTCACCGATCAGGCATTAAATGCTGAGATTCAAAAAGGTGAAGAGGGCCTTTTGGATCGGGTATTTAGATTGATAGTAGAGGAAATCAAGTTTGCTGATCCAGACTGGAGCCAACGCATAGCCTTAGAGAGCCTGAATGTCGATTCCTTTGCTCAAGCCTGGTTTGCCGAGCGCAAACAACGCGACCCATTTGACTGGGCAGAAAAAAATCTCCAGGAAGTCGAACGCAATAAACGAGAAAAACATACTGTTCCCTGGCGTTATGTCATTCTGCGCCTGCATGAAGCCGTACAGGAAATTGTTCCTCATCTGAATGAACACGACCATAAACGGTTCAGTAAAGGCCTTGCCAGGGTTTTCATCGATAATTATGCGGCAATCCCTTCAGAGTCTATTCGTCGCCTACTTGCCTTACGTGAAGCGGGAATCATTCATATTCTCGCCCTCGGTGAAGACTACAAAATGGAAATTAATGAGTCGCGCACCGTCCTGAAAACGGAAGACAACAGCTACTCGTTTGACGTTTTTATTGATGCCCGCGGACAGCGTCCGCTTAAAGTGAAAGATATTCCTTTCCCTGGGCTACGCGAGCAATTACAGAAAACAGGGGATGAAATCCCTGATGTTGGCGAAGATTATACGTTACAGCAACCCGAAGATATTCGTGGACGCGTAGCGTTCGGCGCGTTGCCCTGGTTGATGCACGACCAGCCTTTCGTTCAGGGACTTACGGCATGTGCAGAAATTGGTGAGGCGATGGCTCGGGCGGTCGTAAAGCCTGCATCCCGTGCTCGTCGGCGTCTTTCGTTTGATTAAAGGTAAAGCTATCAGCACTCAACAAACTGATGCTGTTCATTAAGACGATAGCGGACTCCGGTTCGAATATTGTTTTCACCTTCAATGGCGACGGCGAAGCGAACTCTTTCGCCGTCATGATATGCCAGTGCGGCGCTTCCCCCTGGCCCGAGAATAATTGAGTCGACCACGCCCGTGCTCACTACCGTTGAATTTTCACCGCTGGCAATGATGTGTACATTGTCGCCGCTGTTGGCAATTCTGGCGTTTGCGCCAAAGCTGGCGATTTGCACCAGGTCACCATTACTGGCGACATGACACCGTTCACCCAATGTACAAACGCGTACTCGCATTCCGGTATTCGCAATCCGACTACTATCTCCAGCGCTGCTTATCCGCGAAGAATTACCGGTTACAGCAACCCGTGCGCGTTCACCGGAGCTGCCAATGTGACTGTTAAAGCCGACACTTCCAATCCGCACGCTATAACCCATACTGGCAATTTGCGCGGCATACCCAGCGGTTGCGATTCGGGCGTTATCCTCACAACAGCCGATGCGAGCATGATCGTCGCTGCGGGCAAACTGACTGCAAAATGGTATCTCTCCGGGGTCTGTGGCCAGTTTTTGCATAGAGGAAACTTCCTGATGCGCGAAGTTTTCATCCGCCAGCCATTTTTTCCACGCATACTCAACCAGACTCTCCGCCCAGTCCGTATATCCTTCCTCAATCAGTGCATGATGAATATCGGCATAACTACCGCCGCGTGGGAAATGGCGCAGGAACCAGCGATACATCACCGCTCCGATACGCCATTCTCGCAGGTCTGCTCGTGTAATGATCATTCGTTAGTGCCGGTGATAGCCATCGACCATGCTTTTAAAGGTTTCGTGTGGCGTACGCCCCGTGGTGCAAAGATAAAGATGACCGAAGATAAAAAAGAGGCTTATAAATGCCAGAGCAAAATGCGCCTGCAATAACCAGTATCTTACGCCAGGAAACACATCTCCCACGGCTTGCGGATAGAGACACAGCAGCCCCGTCAATAGTAACAACGGCAGCAATCCATACATAACACCAACATAGGCGACCTGCTGTAAGGGATTAAATTTAGACTGGGTTGTTGCCGGGAAAGGATGTTCTTCCCCCTGCATAATGCCAAACAAATAAAATCGCGTTTGTTTTGCCGCTCGCTCCAGCCACCCCTGACGACGAATGCGATAGTGGTGACCATTACCCCCAACGGCATTGATCAGCACAAAGCCGAGCCAGCATGCGAGTAACAAAAATCCGCAAACTTCATGCACCGCAACCAGACTTTTAACCGCAGTTGCGCCCACCAGCGCAAAGTGATTTATCAGCCCACTTGCCAGCAACAATACAAAGAGTAACGCATTCGACCAGTGCCATAATCTGACCGCTTTGCAGTAAAGATAAATCTTCTCACCATAATCGGTGACTGATTTCTTCACGCCACGAGCACGAAGCAAGGCATGCAGCCCCAGCACCAACCACATCCCAACCAGCAATACTCCGGCAATGATCAACCACACCGGCCAAAATTCGGGAGTGAACTGTGGCACATAGTTCGCTAACTGGCTCTGAAACTGTTCAGCATGTTGCGACGGGTTCATACATTTTCCTTTTTAATCAAATGTTGACCGAACCGGCGATACAGATGCGGTTTCCCGGCACCAGGTAGCTGATATTGATAGTATTTATTTTGCTGCAACCACGCCTGAATTTCTGGGCTATCTTCGCGACCAAAGATCAATGCGTGTTCCGGGCAGGCGCTGACGCAAATGGGCGGAAAGCCTTTTGCCAGTCGGGACTCAGCGCAGAAATCACATTTATCTGCCACTTTAGTGACAGGGTTAAGGTAGCGAACCTGGTACGGACAAGCGCCAATGCAATAACTGCAGCCGATGCACTGCGATTTTTCTACCCGCACGATCCCCTGCTCATCACGCCACGACGCCCCTGTCGGGCATACGTCGATGCACGGAGCATCTTCGCAGTGCTGACATGACTGGCGAAAAAAGTGATACTGCGTTTCGTTATCGTTATCGGTGACTGGAATGTGTGCTATCGATAAACGGCTTCCCTGAGCGGGGACGTGGTTAGTTTTACGGCATGCGCGGGCGCAAATATTACAGCCATTGCACCGTGACTCGTCATGAATCATGGCATACCGAACTTCCTTTTCTTGCCTCGTGTTCGCTAACAGAGAAGACGCAGAACCAGTAAAAAAGATTACTGTTCCCATCCCCAGAACAAATTTGCGTCGAGTGAAGGACATCTGATTATCCCCTAATGCAGTGGCTGCAACTGTCCACCCTATCCATGACATCTCCCTGAAATTTCAGGGGTTCTGAAACTGCTCTACCTCGAACCATTCGCATAAGCCATAAGCCTTGCCATAGGTCATAAATCGCTCGCTAAACAAGTACAACACCGCCGTCGATGACTCCACCTGCCGTATATCGGCATATTCAGGTGCAACATCCATCGCGGCGATCGCGGCTTCAATCTGCGCTTCCTGGAAGTAATATGGCGCTTGCATCAGCATGGCGACTTTGTAAGGACGAGGATACGTCTGGCACTCAAAACGAACGGCGTGTGCAATGGCGCGACAAATGTCCTGCTCCACAACTTGCAAAGACATCGCCGCGTAGTTTTCACTCATGGCCTGCGTTGAGTAATAGTAATCATCCTGGCTTCCCGTCATACAAGCGATATCCGCGTAGTCTCCGTTCTGCTTAATGCTTTCCAGCAAAACTGACAGCTCCTCTTCTGCAACCGAATAGGGTGGCGAGAGAAACACGGCGCGCGCCACCAGCTGCCCAGCCACAGAATGCTGGCGAATGAACTCTGCCAGGATTTCAGCCGGTTCTGGTTCGGTTACCGTATCAACGGGGTGACGCATCCCCTGTAACCATTGCCGCTTCGCCTCGTCAACTTCGCTGACTTTCGCTAACGGCAATTCATCCCGATGGTTCATCTCACCCATTCCTTACGCAGGCAGTAGATTGTGTGCTGCCAGATCGGCGGCAATATCTTCCAGCCCCAGACGCTGCAATGTTTCGCGGGTCGGACAACCAAGCTGTGGGTCCCAGCCCATTTCTTTGTAGAACATCGTGAGCGAAGCATGCATATCGTCACGATCCATTTTGTCAGTACCTTCAGTAAAGACCGGGATCTGCGGATCCTTGTCGAATACCCAGGAACAGATAAGATCGTGTTCATTACGCATATCTTTGGTTTGCATCAGTTTTACCGTGTAGGCACGATGCAACGTAAAGATACGCTCTGCAGCTAAATCTAATTTTTCCTGAGTCATCTCTTCGCCGGTGATCGCTTTGAAGAATTTGGCTTCAAGCGCCAGATCGCCCCGGTAATTACGGCTTTTCAGCGGCGAAACGGTCATTGGCCAGACCCAGTTGCACAGGGTGACGGCGTTATGCAAACAGACCCGCAACAGCGACCACTTTGCATATTTAATTTTTGCGTCATTGATTGGCGTGTAGTTTTTGGTTTCATCGTAGGCATCTTCAGAACCAAAAAGCTCTTTCGCCACTTCACGCTGCAGTTTCAATGGCAAACCCGAACCAATAAAATTGATATGGGTATGCGTCATGCAGTCACGGTTGAACATACAGTTAACAATGGAACCGACCTGCGCTGACGCTTCATTGGCATGGTGAACCGGATAGCCAAACGGCGACCAGAGTTTATTTTTTGCGTAGCCCCAGTACTCTTCACCCAAATTCCAGCGTTCTGCGATGGCATATGAACCATCAGCCAGGTGACTCAGCTCACCCACACGATGCGCCAGACGGTAGTAAAAATCTTTAATGAAATTAACGTCACCCGCTTCCAGTTGATCCCAGTGAATTTCCGCATACTCTTCAGCTGGCAGAACACGCTTGAACACCCCTTTGCTGTAACAATAAGTAAAGTCGCGATGCAGCTGCCCGTAGTTACACCATAGGCCGTAGTCATCGAACAAATTCAGACCAACCAGGTTACCAATCACACGACCATCGTCTTTATCTTCAAAATCTTTCGGCCCGTTCGGGAAGATGGTGGTATGGACAAAGTTGGCTACACAAGTGTTACCACCTGTGCTGGGCACGCCAAACTCTTTCACCCGAGGAATATTCATTTGGGTCATACAACGGATCGGGCAAGAGTGGCAGCCACTCATTTTTACTGTGTATTTCTCTGCCGCCGGACCTAAGTCAAAAACGGATTTATAGGTACGAAAGCCGACCGTGTTCTGATTGCCTGGCGGAATTTCCCCCGTTTCAATCGGACCACCTTCAGCCGCGCCCCAAAACAGCCCTTTACGTGCTGTCCAACGTGACTTGGGATCTGAATACTCTGCCCACGATTGCGGCGTACTTGGCACGACATGGTTGTTATTCGCACCAATAAGTTCAGTCATCATGTAATCGTTGAGACGCTTCATCTCCTGACGATCGGCAATGTTGACCCCTTTCGTCCCTTCAACCGCAATCGCTTTCAGGTTTTTCGAACCCATAATTGCGCCAGTTCCCGCACCGCCGCTGTGGTTACGGCTATTCAACATGCCAGAGAGAGGAACAAGGTTTTCCCCAGCCTGACCAATAGCCGCCACACAGGTTTCCGGACTGGTCAATCGACAAATTTCTTCCGTCGTTGCGCGCGTCCCTTTTCCCCATAAGAAATCGGCTTTTTCCAGGCTAACTTTGTCATCTTTAATCTTCAGCCATACCGGTGATTTCGCCTTCCCTTCGATAATAATGACGTCGTATCCAGCGAATTTCATTTGCGCTGCAAAAAAGCCACCCATATGGGCATCGACAACTAAATTTCCTTTGGTAAAAGTAGAAAGTGAGGTGATATTTACGCGAGAACTACAGGGGGCACCAGATCCAGTTAATGGGCCGGTAGCAAAGACTAATTTATTCGCTTCATCGAAAGGTTTCGTGCCTGGCGGTACTTCGTCATACATAATTTTGTAGCCGAAGCCCATGCCACCGACAAAACTTTTAAACTTACTGGAATCTTCGAGGGTAATATTTCCTGTCGTGAGATTGACTCTTAATATATTACCTGTCCAACCGTTAGCCATGATTTTTTCCTTTGCAAGATTCACACAGTAATATCTTTCCACTCGATAATTTTTAACGCCCCTGTTGGGCAGGCGTTTGCGCATTCACCGCATAACACACATTTCGAGGATTTTTTACTTTCGGTATTTACGGTGGCCATCATCCACGGGCATGCCGTAGTACAGGCGCTACAGCCAATACAGCGTTTATGATCGACGGTAATACAGCCTTCTTTCTGCTGCCAGGTAATCGCACCAATCGGGCAGACGTTCATGCATTGCGGCTCTTTGCATTGACGGCAGGTGTCCGCGGTATAGTTGAGATCGCCATACAGGCCGCCGCCAGAGCCAACCCCGTTGTCGCCAAAGAAATAATTGCGGTGGATTTTGATACGGGAGAAGAATGTCCCTACTGAGCCATCGTTGAAGTTGGTACAAGAGATTTCACAGCGGTGGCAACCCGTGCATCGCGCTCGCTGGGTCACCAGCACCCCTTTGGGTGTATTTATCAACCCTACTGTGCCGCTATCAATATCTTCCTGTTTGCAACCCAAAAGTGACAGTAACGCAGGGGCAATTGTTAGACCAGCAAGGCCTTTTCCTGATATACGCAAGAATTCTAATCGCGTTAAGCCAATATCTAATAGTGGACGATCAACCGGGTTCATTTATTTCGCATCCTCTTCGCAAACACAGTGCTGACAATTCAGCAGCCTGATATTAAGCATTCAACTAATACGCTGCTGACTCTGTCCCCAACACCAGATATTTTCCCTAACCCGATAGTGTATGAGAAAAGATTTAACGCCGATAAACTAATCCTTTATGGTTAGGAGAAAAAATAATGTGATTATTCTGAGCCCTTAACATTGATCGTTATCAATTAAAATTACAAAGCAAGAAATTATAAGTGAACTGATATTTATTATCATTTGAAATAAATTTAACTTAAGCGACAATTATTTGTGACGTTCATTGCAGAAAATAAAAATAATATTATCGTTATAAATTAAAATACATACCGCGATTCGTATAATTTCAGCAGTTGTTATTTAGAATGATTAACTGGACCGCAACTGAAGCAAGAATATCAGGATGAAGCTTACCGCCTCATCCTGAATGGTCATTTTACCAGTGCGTTAATGACGGTTTCCATCGCCTGCTTTTCCAGCTCACTGCGCTGAATGCGTTTATTGGCTAATGCTGTACGTAATACGCCTGCGATAACAATATGCTTTGGTTCCTGCCCCAGATCGCGCATTTCCAGCACAACTTTACCGACAACTCTGCACATTTCTCGGTACAGTTCATCCTCTTTTGTCCGATTTCCCATTCTTTATACCTATTTATCATGCCAACTATCAGCATATATCAATCTAACCAATTAAACAAAAATCAAACAAAATCAGACAAATAACGCGATAAATTATTTTAACTGTAGCAATTGAGCGATGATGTATTTATACACCGGATGAACTTTCACTTATCCTCACACTGACAACTTCGGCACCAGACGTTGCGCAAACAGTGAAGTTTTTGCGTAACCTTTTCCCTGGAACGTTAAATCTTTGATAACAATTTATTGTCTAACAAGTTGTATATTTTTTGAAACGCTGTTTTTGTTTTCCTTTTGGATTAATTTCAGCGTATAATGCGCGCCAATTGACTCTTGAATGGTTTCAGCACTTTGGACTGTAGAACTCAACGACTCAAAAACAGGCACTCACGTTGGGCTGAGACACAAGCACACATTCCTCTGCACGCTTTTTCGATGTCACCTATCCTTAGAGCGAGGCACCACCACTTTCGTAATACCGGATTCGCTTTCCGGCAGTGCGCCCAGAAAGCAAGTTTCTCCCATCCTTCTCAACTTAAAGACTAAGACTGTCATGAAAAAGACCAAAATTGTTTGCACCATCGGACCGAAAACCGAATCTGAAGAGATGTTAGCTAAAATGCTGGACGCTGGCATGAACGTTATGCGTCTGAACTTCTCTCATGGTGACTATGCAGAACACGGTCAGCGCATTCAGAATCTGCGCAACGTGATGAGCAAAACTGGTAAAACCGCCGCTATCCTGCTTGATACCAAAGGTCCGGAAATCCGCACCATGAAACTGGAAGGCGGTAACGACGTTTCTCTGAAAGCTGGTCAGACCTTTACTTTCACCACTGATAAATCTGTTATCGGCAACAGCGAAATGGTTGCGGTAACGTATGAAGGTTTCACTACTGACCTGTCAGTTGGCAACACCGTACTGGTTGACGATGGTCTGATCGGTATGGAAGTTACCGCCATTGAAGGTAACAAAGTTATCTGTAAAGTGCTGAACAACGGTGACCTGGGCGAAAACAAAGGTGTGAACCTGCCTGGCGTTTCCATTGCTCTGCCAGCACTGGCTGAAAAAGACAAACAGGACCTGATCTTTGGTTGCGAACAAGGCGTAGACTTTGTTGCTGCTTCCTTTATTCGTAAGCGTTCTGACGTTATCGAAATCCGTGAGCACCTGAAAGCGCACGGCGGCGAAAACATCCACATCATCTCCAAAATCGAAAACCAGGAAGGCCTCAACAACTTCGACGAAATCCTCGAAGCCTCTGACGGCATCATGGTTGCGCGTGGCGACCTGGGTGTAGAAATCCCGGTAGAAGAAGTTATCTTCGCCCAGAAGATGATGATCGAAAAATGTATCCGTGCACGTAAAGTCGTTATCACTGCGACCCAGATGCTGGATTCCATGATCAAAAACCCACGCCCGACTCGCGCAGAAGCCGGTGACGTTGCAAACGCCATCCTCGACGGTACTGATGCAGTGATGCTGTCTGGTGAATCCGCAAAAGGTAAATACCCGCTGGAAGCGGTTTCTATCATGGCGACCATTTGCGAACGTACCGACCGCGTGATGAACAGCCGTCTCGAGTTCAACAATGACAACCGTAAACTGCGCATTACCGAAGCGGTATGCCGTGGTGCCGTTGAAACTGCTGAAAAACTGGATGCTCCGCTGATCGTGGTTGCTACTCAGGGCGGTAAATCTGCTCGCGCAGTACGTAAATACTTCCCGGATGCCACCATCCTGGCACTGACCACCAACGAAAAAACGGCTCATCAGTTGGTACTGAGCAAAGGCGTTGTGCCGCAGCTGGTTAAAGAGATCACTTCTACTGATGATTTCTACCGTCTGGGTAAAGAACTGGCTCTGCAGAGCGGTCTGGCACACAAAGGTGACGTTGTAGTTATGGTTTCTGGTGCACTGGTACCGAGCGGCACTACTAACACCGCATCTGTTCACGTCCTGTAATATTGCTTTTGTGAATTAATTTGTATATCGAAGCGCCCTGATGGGCGCTTTTTTTATTTAATCGATAACCAGAAGCAATAAAAAATCAAATCGGATTTCACTATATAATCTCACTTTATCTAAGATGAATCCGATGGAAGCATCCTGTTTTCTCTCAATTTTTTTATCTAAAACCCAGCGTTCGATGCTTCTTTGAGCGAACGATCAAAAATAAGTGCCTTCCCATCAAAAAAATATTCTCAACATAAAAAACTTTGTGTAATACTTGTAACGCTACATGGAGATTAACTCAATCTAGAGGGTATTAATAATGAAAGCTACTAAACTGGTACTGGGCGCGGTAATCCTGGGTTCTACTCTGCTGGCAGGTTGCTCCAGCAACGCTAAAATCGATCAGCTGTCTTCTGACGTTCAGACTCTGAACGCTAAAGTTGACCAGCTGAGCAACGACGTGAACGCAATGCGTTCCGACGTTCAGGCTGCTAAAGATGACGCAGCTCGTGCTAACCAGCGTCTGGACAACATGGCTACTAAATACCGCAAGTAATAGTACCTGTGAAGTGAAAAATGGCGCACATTGTGCGCCATTTTTTTTGTCTGCCGTTTACCGCTACTGCGTCGCGCGTAACATATTCCCTTGCTCTGGTTCACCATTCTGCGCTGACTCTACTGAAGGCGCATTGCTGGCTGCGGGAGTTGCTCCACTGCTCACCGAAACCGGATACCCTGCCCGACGATACAACGCTTTATCGACTAACTTCTGATCTACAGCCTTATTGTCTTTAAATTGCGTAAAGCCTGCTGGCAGTGTGTATGGCATTGTCTGAACGTTTTGCTGTTCTTCTGCTGATAGTGGTCGATGTACTTCAACATAACGCATCCCGTTAGGTTCCACGGAATATTTCACCGGTTCGTTGATCACTTTCACCGGCGTTCCCGTCCGCACGCTGGAGAACAAGGCTTTAATATCCGGTGCATTCATGCGAATACACCCTGAACTGACGCGCAAACCGACGCTGTCCGGCGCACTGGTACCATGAATGAGGTATTCGCCATTACCATGCGCGAGGCGCAGTGCGTAACGTCCTAGCGGGTTATTTGGTCCGGCAGGAACGACTGGCGGTAATTTAATGCCACGCTCCAGCGAACGTTGACGAATGCCTGCCGTAGGCGTCCAGGTTGGGTTAGGGATTTTCTGCCCAACACGCGTTTCCATCACCGGCGTTTCCAGCCCCTGCAATCCAATACCTATTGGATAAACCTGCACAATATTTTCTCCCGGCGGATAATAATAAAGGCGCAGCTCTGCAAGGTTAACGATAATCCCCTGACGCGGTGCATCAGGTAATAACAGTTGTGAAGGAATAGTTATCGTCGTACCAGGTTTTGGCACCGGGGCGATAGTGTTATTGGCTTCAAGGATCAACATTGCCGCAGTATCAAAACGTCGGGCAATAGCCTGAAGGTTTTTATCCCCTTCTTGCACCGTATACGTTTGATTTTGCCCAACCAGTCGGCTTCCGGTTGGTGGTAGCGGATAATCAACCGCCCAGGCAGCCTGGATGGCGCTAAAAGCGCCGATAAGCGTGAGTGTAAGCAAAGACGCGCGTTTCATTGTAAACCTCCTGTATTTGCCGGAGACTCACGCTGAAACGTCGGATGGCGCTTATGTTCACCTGAAACCAAAACACTCCTGTGCAGGTCAGTGTAAACATTGACCATCCGGCAATGTGAGCCAACCGGATGAAAGCTGTCCCTTTAGTTTAGCTAAGTGCAGCGGCTTTGGCGCGAATTGCGCGAATCATCGCTTCCAGACCTTGTGAACGAGATGGGGTGAGATGTTGGGTGAGCGCCATTTTTTCAAACCACGGACGCACATCGAAATTGACAATATCCTGCGGCGTCATCTGATCGTAGAGAATAAATACGACCGCAATAAGCCCTTTCACAATCGCCGCATCGCTGTCGCCCTGCAATTCAATAATTCCCTGCGCATTCTGGCGCATGACAATCCACACCTGACTCTGGCAGCCCTGAATGCTATTTTGTGGGCTTCGGTCTTCGTCGCGTAATTCTGGCAGACGCTGGCCCAGCTCAATAATGTAGAGATATTTCTCTTCCCAATTGGCGCAGCGTAAAAAATTACGCAGCAATTTTTCTTTATCCGGCAATAAAGCCATAGTGCCTCCCTGTTATCCCAGCAGACGGTGAATACGTTGCAGTCCGGTCACCAGACGATCCACTTCTTCATGGGTGTTATACATGGCCAGCGACGCCCGACACATAGCAGGGACGTTGTAATAGGCCATTAATGGCATAGCGCAGTGATGTCCGGTACGCACAGCAATGCCGTAGTTATCGAGAAAACTGCCAACATCATAGGCGTGGTGTTTACCAAGATTAAAAGCAATAACGCCAAGCCTGTTCTGCGGACCATAGAGAGTGAGATCCGGTACAGATTCCAGCTGTGATAGCGCGTAGTGCATCAGATTCTGTTCATACTCGGCTATGTTATTAAGCCCCAGCGCCGAAACATACTCCAGCGCCGCGCCAAGACCAATGATGCCCCCGGTATTGGGTGTACCGGCTTCAAACCGCCAAGGTGCTTTGGTCCAGGTTGTGCCTTCACTCAGGCTGACGGTGGCGATCATAGAACCGCCCCCTTCCCACGGCGGCATCTCCTGCAACAAGGCTTCTTTCACATAAAGAATGCCAATTCCGGTGGGGCCATACAGTTTATGCCCGGAGAACACGTAAAAGTCGCAATCCAGCGCCTGAACATCCACCGGATGATGCATCACCGCCTGAGCGCCATCCACCAGCACTTTTGCGCCATGCTGGTGCGCAAGCGTGATCATTTCCGCCAGTGGATTTTCTGTGCCAAGCACGTTGGAGACATGAGTAATTGCCAGCAGGCGAGTTTTCTCATCAAACAGCGTAGGCAGCGTCTCCAGTTGCAACGTACCGTCGGGATTGAGCGGGATCACACGCAGCTCTGCGCCAACGCGTGCGCAAAGCATCTGCCAGGGAACAATGTTAGCGTGGTGCTCCATCTGACTGATGATGATGTTATCGCCCGCCCGCACATTGCTGTTGCCCCAGCTATTGGCGACCAGATTGATCCCTTCCGTCGTGCCGCGGACGAACACCAGCTCTTCCGCCGAACGGGCATTAATAAACAGCGATGCCCGCTTGCGCACGTTCTCCATTTTCTCGGTCGCCTGAGCGCTTAAGGTATGAATACCGCGATGCACCGCCGCGTAGCCATGACGATAAAACTCGGCCTCGGCGTCAATCACCTGGCTCGGTTTCTGTGCACTGGCGGCGCTGTCGAGATAAGCCAGCGGCAAACCGTTTACCTCACGCGAAAGCACCGGAAAGTCGGCCCGCACTTTGTCGACGGAAAAAGTCATCTTGCACCTCCTGGCAGCCGTTGACCGATTCGGGCCAGCACCTGCTGTTTAAGCCCCTCATCACGCAGTGCTTCCGTCAGTTCGGCAGCAAAGGCGTAAATGATCATCTGCTGGGCATCCTGCTGATTGATCCCGCGCGAGCGCAGATAGAACATCTGTTCATCATCAATACGCCCCACCGTCGCGCCGTGGCTGCATTTCACATCATCTGCATAGATTTCCAGCTGCGGTTTTGTATCCACTTCCGCCAGTTTGCCCATCAGCAGATTATTGTTGGTCATCTGACCATCCGTTTTGATGGCGTGCTGCGCGACGTTGATCAAACCGTTAAATACCGCGCGGCCTTTGTCGCTGACGATAGTTTTGTGCAACTGTCGGCTGTTACAAAAACCTTTATTGTGTTCCAGCCAGGTACGGGTATCACACACCTCGTTTTTCACCGGCATCGCCAGGCTATTGATCCGCAGCGTGCTGTTTTCGCCATTGAGTTGCGTACTGGTGTTGTGTCGTAACACTGCGCCACCCAGCAGGAAACTATGGCTAAATGCGGTGGCATCGTCAGCCAGCAACAAATCGTTATGGGCAAAGTGGTGACTGACCGGGTTTTCAAACGCCAGCTTGATATGCTGCAAGTGGGCGTTCGCTGCGACATTGATAGTGAACCGTGCGCCGGTGAAGTGACGAGCATCATTAAGGCTGACAAAATGTTCGATCACCGTTGCTTCGGCACCTTCCGCCAGATCCAGATGATGTCGGTAATGGGCAGTGTTGACCTCTTCACCTGCCACGCCCTGGGTAATATGCATTAACAGCAATGGCTTTGCCGGCCGTTGACCGCGCTTCACGGCGATATGCGTCACGCTTTGTGCCAGGCTTTCCGTCAAATGCAGAAACACTTCCGCCTGAATAGCGTCGGGTACCCCCTGACGGTCGTCGTTAATGCTCACTTCATACCCGCTGCCTTCAGTCGCATCGCTCAGTGCTGACACGTAACGTCCATCGACAAATACCAGCCGCACAGCGTCTAACGTTAACGCTAAGGCATCACGCTGCTGTGGGGATATCTCCCCCGCAATGCTGACAAACTGGCTATTGGTCAGCCCTTCCAGCGGCGTATATTTCCAGTTTTCATGTTTACGTGTCGGCAGTCCGGTACGCAGCAATTGTTGTAAATGCTGCTGTGCTTGCGGGGAGCGTTTTGTCCCTTCAGCTTCAAACAAGTGATGCCACTGTTGCAGCGCGTTACTGCTGTTCGGTAAGCCAGCCATAACCCTGCTCCTCCAGTTGTTTGACCAACGTGAAATCGCCGGATTTCACAATTCGTCCCTGATATAGCACATGAACGTAATCAGGCTTGATGTAGTCGAGAATGCGTTGGTAGTGCGTAACAATGATGAATGAGCGCTTGCCATCACGCAGCGAGTTCACGCCATCGGCGACCACTTTTAATGCGTCAATATCCAGCCCGGAGTCCGACTCATCAAGAATGCATAACTCCGGTTCCAGCACCGCCATTTGCAAAATATCGTTGCGCTTTTTCTCGCCGCCGGAAAAACCAACGTTTACCGAACGGGTTAATAAATCTTCCGGCATCTTCAGGAGAGCGATTTTCTCTTCCATCAAATCCTGAAAATCAAAGCGGTCGAGCGTTTCCTGGCTGCGATAGCTGCGCACCGCATTAAGTGCCGTTTGCAGGAAAAACTGGTTACTGACGCCGGGAATCTCCACCGGATACTGGAAGGCCATAAAGATGCCTTCGCCTGCACGATCTTCCGGCGACAGCGCAAGCAAATCTTTGCCTTTGAACTCAACCGTGCCGCCCGTCACTTCATAATCTTCTCGCCCGGCAAGCGTTGCCGATAAGGTACTTTTGCCCGAACCGTTTGGCCCCATAATGGCGTGAACTTCGCCGGGACGAACGTCGAGGCTTAATCCACGCAGGATAGCTTTATCTTCCTCGCTGACGTGTAAATCTTTAATACTTAACATGTTTATTCCTTATCCGACGCTGTGTTCAAGACTGATGGCGAGGAGTTTTTGTGCTTCAACGGCAAATTCCAGCGGCAGTTCTGAGAACACGTCTTTGCAGAAACCGTTAACAATCATCGAGATGGCGTCTTCTTCGCTGATCCCGCGTTGCAGGCAGTAAAACAGTTGATCTTCACCAATACGTGATGTCGTTGCCTCGTGCTCCAGTTGTGCGCTGTTATTGCGACATTCGACATACGGGAAGGTATGCGCCCCACAATTAGCGCCAATCAGCATTGAGTCGCACTGAGTGAAATTGCGCGCATTGGTTGCCGTCGGCATGATTTTCACTAAGCCGCGATAACTGTTCTGACTATGTCCGGCAGAGATCCCTTTCGAGATAATGGTCGATTTGGTGTTTTTACCGATGTGGATCATCTTGGTGCCGGTATCCGCTTGCTGATGACCGCTGGTCAGCGCCACTGAGTAAAACTCACCAATGGAGTTATCGCCGCGCAAAATGCAGCTGGGATATTTCCACGTAATCGCGGACCCGGTTTCTGATTGCGTCCATGACATTTTGCTGTTTTCGCCTTCGCACAAAGCACGCTTGGTGACGAAGTTGAGAATACCGCCGGTGTTGTTATCGCCAGGGAACCAGTTTTGTACCGTGGAATATTTCACCTCGGCGTTTTTATGGATGATGACTTCCACCACTGCCGCGTGTAACTGATAGCTGTCACGCACCGGAGCGGAACAGCCTTCAATGTAGCTGACGTAGCTGTCTTCGTCGGCCACCAGAATGGTGCGCTCAAACTGCCCGGTTTTTTCCGCGTTAATGCGAAAATAGGTGGAAAGTTCCATCGGGCAGCGCACGCCTTTAGGCACATAAATAAACGTACCGTCAGAGGCTACCGCCGCATTAAGCGCGGCAAAGAAGTTGTCATTCCCCGGCACCACGGTGCCGAGATATTTACGCACCAGTTCCGGGTGATCGTGGATCGCCTCACCAAAGGAACAGAAAATAATTCCCTGCTCCGCCAGTTTTTCGCGATAAGTAGTGGCAACCGAAACTGAGTCGAAAATGGCATCCACCGCCACCTCTTTGCCTTCCCGCACGGGAACGCCCAACTGCTCAAACGCCGCCTCCACCTCTTTACTTAAAAAGGCGTTCGCGCCAGTTTGCTGCACCGCGCCAGGTTCAGACGCGCAAGTGTCGTCACAATTACCGCACGATGGTGCTGAGTAGTAGCTGTAATCCTGATAATTCAGCTTGTCGTAGTGCGCTTTCAACCAGTGCGGTTCTTCCATCTCCAGCCATGCGCGATAGGCGTTTAGACGAAACTTCAGCATCCACTCCGGCTCATTACGCTTCGCCGAAATTGCGCGCACCACCTCTTCGTTTATCCCCTTTGCCAGCTCATCGGTGGCTAACTGGGTGAAGAATCCTTCTTTATAATTCAGCGGGCCGCCGGTCCAGGTTTTGACATCGTCAGTTGCTTCAGTATTACGAGACATAGTACCGCCTATACCCCAAAGCTTTCGCCACAGCCACATTCATTCTGGGCTTTAGGGTTGTGAAATTTGAATATCTGATTAAGTCCTTCACGAACGAAATCGACTTCCGTGCCATCAATAAACGGCATCGCTTGCAGCGGGACAAACAGCTTCGCGCCGTCGTGTTCAAACAGCAGATCGTCTTTGTCCGGCTCGCTAACACTGTCGAGCACATAGCCAAAGCCCGCGCAGCCCGTTTGCTTCACGCCTAAGCGCACGCCGACCATACCCGGCTGCTTTGCCACCAGCTCACGGATGTGTATCGCCGCTGCGGGTGTCAGCGTTAAGCCTTGCCAGGCGAAATCTTGTGGGTTAAAGGTTCCTGAATGCATGTCCATCGATTTACCTCACTTCATCGCTTTCAGCGTATAACAGCATGTTAGTGATAATGATTATCAGTACAACCCAGCAAACGCAGGGGCTTTACCGTAAAACATGCTTTTTGCCTGCTTTTAATAAGCATAGACCCTGATGTGTGGGTTAACAGGCACGCTAAGAATTAGGTATCTCATTGTTAGATAATGGTTATTATCTAAGGAGCATTAAGGCTGTGATGAAAAAGAAAAAGTTGTATTGAAAATGACTATTTAAGAGATAGGTAAAAAAGTGCAGCGTTCAGAAATAAGAAAACCCTTAAGTCTGTGCAACACAGGCTTAAGGGTTTCTACCCCATCCGGCGCTTATCTCCGGCACTCTCAGTGGCTTAGCTCTTGAAGGGGCGATAAGAATAATCTCATAAAGCTAACCCGCCGTTTTAACACAAACTGCGATTAGTATTATTTTTGAACAATATCAGGCGGTAGATAAGCAGTATTAAGAAGGTCATCGAACCTGGACGGAGGTTAATCCAGGTCGATTTGGCGAACTTGCGGCATTAAGTCAGGATCAATGCACGCCCAGACGCCAGGCAAAGTAGATTTCTTCTTTTAATTCAGCAGAAGAGAGAGTAAGCAGGTCAGCAAATTCAAGTTCTAGTTGTTTCAGACGTTTGAGATATTGGGCAGGTGAAAGATTGCTCTGGTCACGGCGTAAAAATTCAATGGCCAGCTGGGTGGGATCAAGTTGAGTAGACATAGCATCCTCGCTTTTAGACAAGACCTGCACAGTATACCACCGTTTACTGTGCAGATAATGACCAAAGGCAATATGCGTCACACTTTTCTGGTGACAACGTCACAAAATGGCGGTCGTCAATCGTGACGAACAGCACAAACGCCCTTTCTCATCGAAGATTTCAATCTGCCAGACCTGGTGACGCGAACCGAGATGCAACGGTTTGCATACCCCGCGCACCCGCCCTTCTCGTGCCGAGCGGACGTGGTTAGCATTGATTTCCAGACCAACCACTTTTTGCTCACCTTCGGTACATAAATAACCGGCAACGGAACCGATACTTTCGGCCAGTACCACGGATGCTCCTCCATGCAGCAACCCGAAAGGCTGCTTTGTCCGCGAGTCTACTGGCATTGTCGCTTCAAGGGTGTCATCACCAATATGTTCAAAGCGAATATCCAGGAACCCCACCATGTTTCCTTCACCCATAGCATTCAGTGCTTCCAGGGTGATTTTCCGTTTCCATATCATTTAATAATCTCCAGTAAAGCCTGCACAGGATGGCGTACCCCCGTGCCTTCAACCCGTTTTACCTGGCTACGGCAGGAATATCCGGTCGCCAGACAGCGGTTACGCGGCAGTCGCTGCATAGCCTGATGCCAGGATAACTCATAGATCCCGAGCGAATTTTTATGGTTTTTCGCTTCATGTCCGTAAGTCCCTGCCATGCCGCAGCAACCCACGCTGACATTTTCCAGTTTCGCGCCAAAACGGGCAAATATCGCGGCCCATTGTGCTGGCGCACCCGGCAAGGCGGTAACTTCGGTACAGTGACCAAAGAAATACCATGATTCACCGCTGACTGTAGCCACTGGCTGTGACTCAAGTGCGCTTGCCAGCCATTCATTCGCCAGTAAGACGTTAAACTCGCCACGTTCCTCGCCCAGCGCCAGTTTATATTCATCGCGATAACAAAGTACCAGCGCCGGATCGACGCCCACCATTGGCATACCCAGCTTCGCCATACGGTTGAGGAAATCCGCCGTCTTTATCGCCGTCTTCGCAAAACGATTAAGAAAACCTTTAATATGCTGGGCTTTGCCATTTGGCGAAAATGGCAGTAACACAGGCTGGAAACCTAATTTTTCGACCAGACGGACAAAATCCGCCACCACTTGCGCATCGTAATAGCTGGTAAAGGGGTCCTGCACCACCAACACTGTGCGCGCTTTCTGCTCTGCATTGAGAGATTCAAGCTGTTCCAGCGTCATGTTTGCCGAGCGATGCCCCACCATTTGTTGTTGTAGCGAGGGGACCGACAGCAGCGGCAAATCAACCATGCCGATATGTTTTTCCGAGAGTTTGCGCACCAGCGGCTGGTTAATGAAGAAGTTAAAGGTTTTCGGCGCGCGTGCCATCAGCGGCGCGTAGCTCTCGACCGTAGCGACGAGGTGGTCGCGCAGCGGGCGTAAATAACGGGTGTGATAGAGCTGCAGAAAACGAGAGCGAAACTCCGGCACATCAATTTTGATGGGGCACTGGGTCGAACACGCTTTACAGGCCAGACAGCCCGACATCGCCTCTTTGACTTCGTGTGAGAAGTCATATTCGCCTTTATTCGCATGCCAGCTATTGCGCGTGCGGGCAATTAACGTCCGCAAACTGACGCCGGATTCAGGCAGTTCTTGTTCCAGTTTGAGTGGATCAACGCCGCGATCCGCCAACAAACGCAGCCATTCACGCACCAGCGTTGCGCGCCCTTTCGGTGAATGAATCCGGTTCTGGGTGATCTTCATCGACGGACACATCGGACTACGGGCATCAAAGTTGAAGCATAAACCGTTGCCGTTACACTCCATCGCACCGCGCCACTGCTGGCGTACCGCAATGGGGATCTGCCGATCGAATGTACCGCGCTTCACCGCGTCCACTTTCATCATCGGCGCATCGAGACCTTCTGGCGGGCAAATCTTCCCTGGGTTGAGTCGGTTATGCGGGTCAAATGCCGCTTTCACTTTGCGCAGTTCTGCAAAAAGTTCCTCACCGAAAAACGCCGGGCTGTATTCAGCGCGAAAACCTTTGCCGTGCTCGCCCCACAACAAACCACCGTATTTCGCAGTCAGCGCCACTACGTCATCAGAGATTTGCTTCATCAAAATCTCTTGTTGAGGATCGCACATATCCAGCGCTGGACGGACGTGCAAGACACCTGCGTCGACGTGACCGAACATACCGTAGCTTAAGCCGTGGCTGTCGAGCAGCGCGCGAAATTCAGCAATATAATCGGCCAGATGTTCCGGCGGTACGCAGGTATCCTCAGCAAACGGAATTGGCTTAGCGGCACCTTTGGCATTGCCAAGCAGACCAACGGCTTTTTTACGCATCGCATAGATACGTTCAACACCCGCCAGCTCGCGGCACACCTGCCAGCCAATCACACCTGCCTGTTGGCTGGCAATCAGCTCATCAAGCCGCACACAGAGAGCATTAACTCGCTCGTCAATCAGCGCCTCATCATCACCAGCAAACTCCACAATGTTCAGCCCGAGCATCTCTTTGTCAGGCACATCGGTAATCAACTCGCTGACGGAATGCCAGACAATATCTTCCCGCGCCAGATTCAGCACTTTTGAGTCCACCGTCTCTACCGAAAGCGCCCGCGCCTCAACCATAAACGGCGCGTTACGCAGCGCGGAGTCAAAAGAGTCATATTTGACGTTCACCAGACGGCGCACTTTAGGCAAGGGCGTAATATCCAGCCGCGCTTCGGTAATAAAGGCCAGCGTCCCTTCTGAACCCGTCAGAATGCGCGTCAGGTCGAACTCGGTCATCTCATCGTTAAAGACATGACGCAGATCGTAACCGGTAAGAAAGCGGTTAAGTTTGGGGAAGTTGTCGATAATTAACTGGCGTTGCTGACGGCAACGTTGATAAACCGTGTTATAAATTCGCCCGATTGTGGTATTGGATTTACCCAGCGTTTCCGCCAATTCGACGGGTAAAGGTTGCGTATCGAGAATATCGCCCCCCAACAACACCGCGCGTACGCCAAGTACGTGATCTGACGTTTTGCCATAGACCAGCGATCCCTGACCGGATGCATCGGTATTGATCATCCCACCGAGCGTTGCCCGGTTGCTGGTCGAAAGTTCCGGCGCAAAAAAGTAGCCGAACGGTTTCAGGTACTGATTGAGTTGATCTTTTATCACCCCGGCCTCAACGCGCACCCAGCCCTCTTCAGGGTTAATTTCGATGATGCGGTTCATATGGCGGGACATATCAACAATAATCCCCTGGTTGAGCGCCTGACCGTTAGTGCCGGTGCCGCCGCCGCGGGGGGTAAAGATCAGCGATGAATAGCGTTCCTGCGCGGCAAGACGGGCGATCAGCGCCACATCTGCGGTTGAACGCGGAAATACCACCGCATCGGGGAGAAGTTGGTAAATACTGTTGTCGGTCGACATTGTCAGACGATCGGCATAACTTGTCGCCGTATCGCCGGTAAAACCTTGTTGCTCCAGCTCTTGCAAAAAATTAAGCACCAGTTGAACGACGCCGGGTGCCTGGGAAATCTGTGGAATCATTATATTGACCCTTTCCTGCGGTCTGTGATGTAGGTCGATACACTATTCTTTCAGGCGGCTGCAATAGCGCACTGAAAGGTGATGTTTATTTACTCTATGGATTTCGAGTTGCAGGAAGGCGGCAAGCGAGTGAACTCCAGGAGCTTACAATAGTAAGTGACTGGGGTGAACGAACGTAGCCGCAGCACATGCAACTTGAAATACGACGAGTAAATCGTTTGCGTGTTGCCTGAGTTGTTGTACCACATTTTTTTCTAACACGCCCATCAGAATTAAGGGCAGAATCGGCCTGTTAAAAACCGCTGAAATTGCTCATCATTATGCAGGTGAGTTTCGCGTGTTCACGTCGCGTCGACGATTTGACGCACAAAAAAGGTGAAAAGTAGTTATGGTAAATGTTCGTCAGCCCAGGGATGTCGCACAAATTCTGCTTTCGGTGCTGTTTTTAGCCATCATGATTGTGGCATGTCTGTGGATTGTTCAACCCTTTATTCTCGGCTTTGCATGGGCCGGTACGGTGGTTATCGCCACCTGGCCGGTATTGTTACGTTTGCAAAAGATCATGTTTGGCCGCCGCTCTCTCGCCGTTCTGGTGATGACGCTGTTATTAGTGATGGTGTTTATCATCCCTATTGCTTTGCTGGTTAACAGTATCGTCGACGGCAGCGGCCCGCTAATTAAAGCCATTTCCAGCGGCGACATGACGTTACCCGATCTGGCGTGGCTTAATACCATTCCGGTGATTGGCGCGAAGCTGTATGCAGGCTGGCACAACTTGCTGGATATGGGGGGGACGGCGATCATGGCGAAAGTCCGCCCTTATATTGGCACCACCACCACCTGGTTCGTTGGGCAGGCGGCGCATATCGGGCGCTTTATGGTGCATTGTGCGCTGATGCTTCTCTTCAGTGCCCTGCTGTACTGGCGCGGTGAACAGGTGGCACAAGGCATTCGCCATTTTGCAACCCGTCTGGCAGGCGTTCGCGGAGATGCCGCCGTACTGCTGGCGGCACAGGCTATCCGCGCGGTGGCGCTGGGTGTGGTGGTGACGGCGTTAGTACAGGCAGTGCTTGGCGGTATCGGCCTCGCCGTATCCGGCGTACCTTATGCAACGTTGCTAACGGTGTTAATGATCCTCTCCTGCCTTGTCCAGCTTGGCCCGTTGCCGGTACTGATTCCGGCGATTATCTGGCTCTACTGGACTGGCGATACCACCTGGGGAACGGTATTGTTAGTGTGGAGCGGTGTGGTTGGCACGCTGGATAACGTCATCCGCCCAATGTTAATTCGCATGGGTGCCGATTTACCGCTGATCCTGATCCTCTCTGGTGTTATTGGTGGTTTGATTGCTTTCGGGATGATCGGTCTGTTTATTGGTCCGGTTCTGTTAGCCGTTTCCTGGCGTCTGTTTGCCGCGTGGGTGGAAGAAGTCCCGCCGCCGACGGACCAACCGGAAGAAATTCTCGAAGAACTTGGCGAAATCGAGAAACCGAATAAGTAATTTCTCATCAGGCGGCTCTGCCGCCTGATTGTTAACCCCCGCTAATTGATATTTGCTTGCTCTTCCCCATATTTTCCTGCTTACCGCCATTCAGCTGGTAGTACCTGTCGCAAATTCTTTACAGTTTTTAAACTAATGAGACGAATCTGATCGACGCAAAAAGTCCGTATGCCTACTATTAGCTTACGGTTATAAATCAACATATTGATTTATAAGCATGGAAATCCCCTGAGTGAAACAACGAATTGCTGTGTGTAGTCTTTGCCCATCTCCCACGATGGGCTTTTTTTTAACATTTTTCCGCTTCGCTACCTCGCCCCTCACTCTTTCCAATAATGTTGCACAAGATACTGTGACTCTCTTCAAGCCGTCAGCAGGCTGATAATGTTATTTATATTTTATTGTTTATTTCATGCAGCCATTACACGATGAACGCTTATGAACTCCAGGCACTTCGCCATATTTTTGCCATGACTATTGATGAATGCGCGACCTGGATTGCCCAGACCGGTGACAGTGAAAGCTGGCGTCAGTGGGAAAATGGCAAATGCGCCATTCCTGATCGTGTAGTCGAGCAACTGTTGGCTATGCGTCAGCAACGAAAAAAACATCTTCATGCCATCATAGAGAAAATAAATAACCGCATCGGCAACAACACCATGCGTTTTTTCCCCGACTTAACCGCGTTTCAACAAGTCTACCCTGATGGCAATTTTATTGACTGGAAGATCTATCAATCGGTAGCCGCTGAATTATATGCACACGATCTGGAGCGGCTTTGTTAATTTCTCCACAAAAAGGAATTGTCGTTGTTACAACAATAATGAACGGATACTGACACAACATCGCTACACTTTTTAAAGCACCTTTGCTAAGTAGAACCTATGAAAAATCCCTATTACCCTACCGCACTTGGGTTGTATTTTAATTACCTGGTGCATGGTATGGGCGTCATTTTGATGAGCCTGAATATGGCCTCGCTGGAGACACTTTGGCAGACTAATGCCGCGGGTGTCTCGATAGTTATCTCATCGCTGGGCATTGGTCGATTAAGTGTCTTGCTTTTTGCAGGATTATTATCCGATCGCTTTGGTCGCCGCCCTTTTATCATGCTCGGGATGTGCTGCTATATGGCCTTCTTTTTTGGCATCCTGCACACCAATAACATCATTATCGCTTATGTTTTTGGCTTTCTGGCAGGAATGGCAAACAGTTTTCTCGATGCAGGCACTTATCCCAGTTTGATGGAAGCTTTTCCACGCTCACCTGGGACAGCCAATATTTTAATTAAAGCATTTGTTTCCAGCGGACAATTTTTATTACCGCTAATCATTAGCCTGTTAGTGTGGGCTGAACTGTGGTTCGGTTGGTCCTTTATGATTGCTGCAGGCATTATGTTTATTAACGCTCTGTTTTTATACCGTTGTACGTTCCCACCCCATCCGGGTCATCGCTTACCTGTCATAAAGAAAACCACCAGCTCTACGGAACATCGCTGTTCAATTATCGATTTAGCCAGTTATACCTTATATGGCTATATCTCAATGGCAACGTTTTATCTGGTTAGCCAGTGGCTGGCACAGTACGGACAATTTGTTGCAGGCATGTCATACACTATGTCGATTAAACTACTCAGTATCTACACCGTGGGTTCGCTGCTTTGTGTATTTATTACCGCTCCACTCATTCGTAATACCGTTCGCCCAACAACATTACTGATGCTGTACACCTTTATCTCATTTATTGCTCTGTTTACCGTCTGCCTGCATCCCACATTTTATGTGGTGATAATATTTGCTTTTGTCATTGGTTTTACCTCTGCTGGAGGTGTTGTGCAAATTGGCCTGACGTTAATGGCTGAACGTTTCCCTTACGCTAAAGGTAAAGCTACAGGGATCTATTACAGTGCGGGCAGTATTGCGACCTTTACTATTCCGTTGATTACGGCTCATCTGTCCCAAAGAAGTATTGCCGATATTATGTGGTTCGATACCGCCATCGCTGCCATCGGTTTTTTACTGGCACTGTTTATCGGCTTACGCAGCCGCAAAAAAACGCGGCATCACTCGCTAAAGGAAAATGTCGCTCCGGGTGGGTAATGCAATATTCTTTTCAGGTCATGCAAGATCTTACGGATAAATAACTCTTTCTGCGCTAACTAAGGAAAATCGCGATCAAAAACAAACTATGACATGCAATATTCCTGGAAACATAAACTTTATGCCATGTACCCAGGGAAAATCATCTTCAGTATAGTAATTATGTAAACCGTCGAAGAACAATACGTACGGTAACGAAATTATCTTTCAGCAAGGAGCTGTGAAAATGTCTCAAAATAAGGCTTTCAGCACGCCATTTATCCTGGCTGTTCTTTGTATTTACTTCAGCTACTTCCTGCACGGCATTAGTGTTATTACGCTTGCCCAAAACATGTCATCTCTGGCGGAAAAGTTTTCCACTGACAACGCGGGCATTGCCTACTTAATTTCCGGTATTGGTTTGGGGCGATTGATCAGTATTTTATTCTTCGGTGTGATCTCCGATAAGTTTGGTCGTCGGGCGGTGATATTAATGGCAGTAATAATGTATCTGCTATTCTTCTTTGGTATTCCCGCTTGCCCGAATTTAACTCTCGCCTACGGTCTGGCAGTGTGCGTAGGTATCGCTAACTCAGCGCTGGATACGGGTGGCTACCCCGCGCTCATGGAATGCTTTCCGAAAGCCTCTGGTTCGGCGGTCATACTGGTTAAAGCGATGGTGTCATTTGGGCAAATGTTCTACCCAATGCTGGTGAGCTATATGTTGCTCAATAATATCTGGTACGGCTATGGGCTGATTATTCCGGGTATTCTGTTTGTACTGATCACGCTGATGCTGTTGAAAAGCAAATTCCCCAGCCAGTTGGTGGACGCCAGCGTAGCTAATGAATTACCGCAAATGAACAGCAAACCGTTAGTCTGGCTGGAAGGTGTTTCATCGGTACTGTTCGGTGTAGCCGCATTCTCGACCTTTTATGTGATTGTGGTGTGGATGCCCAAATATGCGATGGCTTTTGCTGGTATGTCAGAAGCTGAGGCATTAAAAACCATCTCTTATTACAGTATGGGCTCGTTGGTCTGTGTCTTTATTTTTGCCGCACTACTGAAAAAAATGGTCCGGCCCATCTGGGCTAATGTATTTAACTCTGCACTGGCAACAATAACAGCAGCCATTATCTACCTGTACCCTTCTCCACTGGTGTGTAATGCCGGCGCCTTTGTTATCGGTTTCTCAGCAGCTGGCGGCATTTTACAGCTCGGTGTTTCGGTCATGTCAGAGTTTTTCCCAAAAAGCAAAGCCAAAGTCACCAGTATTTATATGATGATGGGTGGACTGGCTAACTTTGTTATTCCGCTGATTACCGGTTATCTGTCGAACATCGGCCTTCAATATATCATTGTTCTCGATTTTACTTTCGCGCTGCTGGCCCTGATTACCGCAATTATTGTTTTTATCCGCTATTACCGCGTTTTTATTATTCCTGAGAATGATGTGCGGTTTGGCGAGCGTAAATTTAGCACCCGGTTAAACACAATTAAGCATAGAGGTTAAAGGAGTTAATTATGGATGTTACCGCAAAATACGAATTGATTGGGCTGATGGCCTATCCTATCCGCCACAGTTTATCGCCTGAAATGCAGAATAAAGCCTTAGAAAAAGCGGGATTGCCATTTACCTATATGGCCTTTGAAGTGGATAACGATAGTTTTCCCGGAGCAATTGAAGGATTAAAAGCCCTCAAAATGCGCGGAACTGGTATATCAATGCCGAACAAACAACTGGCGTGTGAATATGTTGATGAATTAACGCCAGCAGCCAAACTGGTGGGTGCCATCAACACCATCGTTAATGATGATGGCTACCTGCGCGGCTATAACACCGACGGCACGGGCCATATTCGCGCCATTAAAGAGAGCGGTTTTGATATCAAAGGCAAAACAATGGTGCTGTTAGGGGCCGGAGGTGCCTCAACGGCGATTGGCGCGCAGGGGGCAATTGAAGGTTTAAAAGAAATTAAACTCTTTAACCGTCGGGATGAGTTCTTCGATAAAGCCCTCGCCTTCGCGCAGCGGGTTAACGAAAACACCGATTGTGTCGTCACGGTTACCGATCTCGCCGATCAGCAAGCCTTTGCTGAAGCCCTGGCTTCCGCCGACATTTTAACCAATGGCACAAAAGTGGGTATGAAACCCCTTGAGAATGAATCATTAGTTAATGATATCAGTCTGTTACATCCGGGACTGCTGGTCACTGAATGCGTGTATAACCCGCATATGACGAAGTTATTGCAGCAGGCGCAACAAGCTGGTTGCAAAACGATTGATGGATACGGCATGTTGTTGTGGCAAGGGGCTGAACAGTTCACGTTATGGACTGGCAAAGATTTCCCTCTGGAATATGTTAAACAGGTCATGGGGTTCGGTGCCTGACAGGCTGACCGCGTGCAGAAAGGGTAAAAAATGAAAACCGTAACTGTAAAAGATCTCGTCATTGGTACGGGCGCACCTAAAATCATCGTCTCGCTGATGGCGAAAGATATCGCCCGCGTGAAATCCGAAGCTCTCGCCTATCGTGAAGCGGACTTTGATATTCTGGAATGGCGTGTGGACCACTTTGCCGACCTCTCCAATGTGGAGTCTGTCATGGCGGCGGCAAAAATTCTCCGTGAAACCATGCCAGAAAAACCGCTGCTGTTTACCTTCCGCAGTGCCAAAGAAGGCGGCGAGCAGGCGATTTCCACCGAGGCTTATATTGCTCTCAATCGTGCAGCCATCGACAGCGGCCTGGTTGATATGATCGATCTGGAGTTATTTACCGGCGATGATCAGGTTAAAGAAACCGTCGCCTACGCCCACGCGCATGATGTGAAAGTTGTCATGTCCAACCATGACTTCCATAAAACGCCGGAAGCCGAAGAAATCATTGCCCGTCTGCGCAAAATGCAGTCCTTCGACGCCGATATTCCTAAGATTGCGCTGATGCCGCAAAGTACCAGCGATGTGCTGACGTTGCTTACCGCGACCCTGGAGATGCAGGAGCAGTATGCCGATCGTCCAATCATCACGATGTCGATGGCAAAAACTGGCGTAATTTCTCGTCTGGCTGGTGAAGTATTTGGCTCGGCGGCAACTTTTGGTGCGGTAAAAAAAGCCTCTGCACCAGGGCAAATCTCGGTAAATGATTTACGCACGGTATTAACTATTTTACACCAGGCATAAGCAATAATATTTCGGCGGGAACACCCTCCCCGCCGAACTTAAAAAATATATTTAACCGTATTTAATAAAAATATTTCGTGAGTCTCTGTGCGCTAATTCTCCATCTGGCGTAGGGAAAATCACATCTGAATCAGGAATTAACAATGAAACCTGTAAAACCACCTCGTATTAATGGACGAGTGCCGGTCCTGTCGGCACAGGAAGCGGTGAATTATATTCCCGACGAAGCAACACTTTGTGTGTTAGGCGCTGGCGGCGGTATTCTGGAAGCCACCACGTTAATTACAGCTCTTGCTGATAAATATAAACAGACTCAAACGCCACGTAATTTATCGATTATTAGTCCGACAGGGCTTGGCGATCGCGCCGACCGTGGTATTAGTCCTCTGGCGCAAGAAGGTCTGGTGAAATGGGCATTATGTGGTCACTGGGGACAATCGCCGCGTATTTCTGAACTCGCAGAACAAAATAAAATTATTGCTTATAACTATCCACAAGGTGTACTTACACAAACCTTACGCGCCGCCGCAGCCCACCAGCCTGGTATTATTAGTGATATTGGCATCGGGACATTTGTCGATCCACGCCAGCAAGGCGGCAAACTGAATGAAGTCACGAAAGAAGACCTGATTAAACTGGTCGAGTTTGATAACAAAGAATATCTCTATTACAAAGCGATTGCGCCAGATATCGCCTTCATTCGCGCTACCACCTGCGACAGTGAAGGCTACGCCACTTTTGAAGATGAGGTGATGTATCTCGACGCATTGGTTATTGCCCAGGCGGTGCACAATAACGGCGGTATTGTGATGATGCAGGTGCAGAAAATGGTTAAGAAAGCCACGCTGCATCCTAAATCTGTCCGTATTCCGGGTTATCTGGTGGATATTGTGGTGGTCGATCCGGATCAAAGCCAACTGTATGGCGGTGCGCCGGTTAACCGTTTTATTTCTGGTGACTTCACCCTTGATGACAGCACCAAACTTAGCCTGCCCCTAAACCAACGTAAATTAGTTGCGCGGCGTGCATTATTCGAAATGCGTAAAGGCGCGGTGGGGAATGTCGGCGTCGGTATTGCTGACGGTATTGGCCTGGTCGCCCGGGAAGAAGGTTGTGCTGATGACTTTATTCTGACGGTAGAAACAGGTCCGATTGGCGGAATTACTTCACAGGGTATCGCCTTTGGCGCGAACGTGAATACCCGCGCCATTCTGGATATGACGTCCCAGTTTGATTTTTATCACGGTGGTGGTCTGGATGTTTGTTATTTGAGTTTTGCTGAAGTCGACCAGCACGGTAACGTCGGCGTGCATAAATTCAATGGCAAAATCATGGGTACCGGTGGATTTATTGATATCAGTGCCACCTCGAAGAAAATTATTTTCTGCGGCACGTTAACTGCGGGCAGTTTAAAAACAGAAATTGCCGATGGCAAATTGCATATCGTCCAGGAAGGACGGGTAAATAAATTTATTCGGGAACTACCGGAAATTACTTTTAGCGGAAAAATCGCGCTCGAACGGGGACTGGATGTTCGTTACATCACCGAACGTGCTGTATTCACGCTGAAAGAAGACGGCCTGCATTTAATCGAAATCGCCCCTGGCGTCGATTTACAAAAAGATATTCTCGACAAAATGGACTTCACCCCAGTGATTTCGCCAGAACTCAAACTGATGGACGAAAGATTATTTATCGATGCGGCGATGGGTTTTGTCCTGCCTGAAGCGGCTCATTAACAGGAGTATAATGATGGATTTTTCTTTAACTGAAGAACAAGAACTGCTGCTGGCCAGTATTCGCGAACTGATTACGACTAACTTTCCGGAAGAGTATTTCCGCACCTGCGATCAAAACGGGACATATCCGCGTGAGTTTATGCGGGCGCTGGCGGATAACGGTATTTCCATGCTTGGCGTGCCGGAAGAATTTGGTGGTATCCCTGCGGATTACGTCACCCAAATGCTGGCGCTGATGGAAGTGTCAAAATGCGGTGCTCCGGCATTTTTGATCACCAACGGTCAATGTATTCACAGTATGCGCCGTTTCGGTTCTGCAGAGCAGCTACGTAAAACGGCAGAAAGCACCCTGGAAACGGGTGATCCCGCCTATGCCCTGGCGTTGACGGAACCAGGTGCTGGCTCAGATAACAACAGTGCCACTACCACTTACACGCGTAAAAACGGCAAGGTCTACATCAACGGACAAAAAACCTTTATTACCGGTGCGAAAGAGTACCCGTATATGCTGGTGTTGGCGCGCGATCCGCAACCGAAAGATCCCAAAAAAGCCTTCACCCTGTGGTGGGTCGACTCCAGTAAGCCCGGCATTAAGATTAACCCGCTGCATAAAATCGGCTGGCATATGCTCAGCACCTGCGAAGTCTATCTCGACAACGTGGAGGTTGAAGAGAGCGACATGGTGGGCGAAGAAGGAATGGGTTTCCTCAATGTGATGTACAACTTTGAGATGGAGCGCCTGATCAACGCCGCGCGCAGCACCGGCTTTGCCGAATGCGCCTTTGAAGATGCCGCCCGCTATGCCAACCAACGTATCGCTTTTGGTAAGCCCATTGGTCATAACCAGATGATCCAGGAAAAACTGGCGCTGATGGCGATTAAGATCGACAACATGCGCAACATGGTGCTGAAAGTGGCATGGCAAGCCGATCAGCATCAGTCACTGCGCACCAGCGCGGCGCTGGCAAAACTGTATTGCGCACGTACCGCAATGGAAGTCATTGATGATGCGATTCAAATCATGGGCGGTCTGGGCTATACCGATGAAGCGCGCGTCTCCCGCTTCTGGCGTGATGTCCGTTGTGAACGTATCGGCGGCGGTACAGACGAAATTATGATTTACGTAGCAGGTCGGCAGATCCTGAAAGACTATCAGAACAAATAATCTGCAGGCGGCGCAGCTTCTTAACAAACTGCGCCGCCAGATTTATCCAACAAGACTTACCGGTTGAGGAAATTCAGATAGGATTTCTTGTTCCGCAAAACAGTTTTTAAATTGTCTACGGTAATCGCTGGGCGAACAACCGACATGGCGCAAAAACAGTTTGGCAAAGTGATCGACATTTTCATAACCCACACGCCAGGAGATCTCTGCCTGTGATAATTCAGTATTAGTGAGTGACCATTTTGCTTCCGTCATACGCCGTTGAATAACATAGTTAATAGGGGAAATACGATACTCTTTGGTAAATTCATGGCAAATATAACTGACGCTGGCACGAAATTTTTTCGATAACTGTTCTAAAGTGATTTTTTCGCGATAATTATTATTCAGATAGAAAAGAATATCTTTTATCAGAACATCTTTTTTAATATACCCCTGCTCCGAACGATAAGCATTTTTAAAATTTTCGTAGTAAAGAATGGCTAACGTATAGGCAAATGCATCCCATAACGAAGATGTTTGGCTATTTTTACTTTGCGGCAAAATCACACTTAGCTCATTAAATAAGGTTTTTATGACTTCTTTTCCCTGCCCCGCGGCAATTACCGGACAAGAATGCGGTTGCAGTAGCTGATTTTCCTCAGCCCCCTGAAACTGAAAGCCGTACAGCGCACAGGTACACGTCGTTGCCGGATCGTTAACGTCAGAGGCCACCGCATGCAGCCTGCCGCGTTCTATCACCACAATGTCATCCGCATGTGCGACATATAACGAAGAATCGATGGTAAACCTTGCAACCCCTTTCTTGACGTAAATCAACTCGGTTTCATTGTCATGAACGTGATGTCCGGACTCCCATTTTGGATCATCGCTAAATGCAAAACGTGAAAGCCGTGGCGTTTTACCAGCGACAAACAGCGTTTCACTGGCGTTATCAAAACAGCGTTGATACATGACAACCTCCCTATTCCATGAGCAAGCAAAAACAATATATGCCGGATAAAATACGGCGTGTATTGCGGTTATACAACCGCGTTTAGCGAGAGCTAAACAAGATTATTTACACTGAATGCAAGATTGTACGGTCATGGAATAACTATATTGCCGCAAATTGCACTTTTGTTTTAGCGATCGCATTTTTTTTGCAAGATTGTTGGCAAGGAAAACAGCTTGCTCCGTCGAAAACCCCGCACCGCTATCGCACACTATTTTCAGGCCATTTTTACCTTCCATCGGAGATGGTTCCGTATGCGACTCACAGGAGAAATCATGAAAATAATAACCTGCTTTAAGCTGGTGCCTGAAGAACAGGACATTGTTGTCACTCCAGAATACACCCTGAATTTCGACAATGCCGACGCCAAAATCAGCCAGTTCGATCTCAATGCCATTGAAGCTGCAAGCCAGCTCGCAACAGATGACGATGAGATAGCCGCGCTGACCGTTGGCGGCTCATTGTTGCAGAACTCGAAAGTGCGCAAAGACGTGCTATCCCGCGGGCCGCACAGCCTGTATTTGGTGCAGGATGCGCAACTTGAACATGCACTGCCTCTCGATACCGCAAAAGCGCTGGCGGCAGCAATTGAAAAGATCGGCTTCGATTTACTGATCTTTGGTGAAGGTTCCGGCGACCTTTATGCCCAGCAGGTTGGCTTGCTGGTCGGAGAAATTCTGCAACTTCCGGTGATTAATGCAGTGAGTGCTATTCAGCGTCAGGGCAATACACTGGTGATTGAACGCACGCTTGAAGATGATGTTGAAGTTATTGAACTCTCTGTTCCAGCCGTGCTCTGCGTCACCTCCGATATTAACGTGCCACGCATTCCTTCGATGAAAGCCATTCTCGGCGCGGGTAAAAAACCGGTAAATCAGTGGCAGGCAAGTGATATTGACTGGAGCCAGAGCGCGCCACTTGCTGAACTGGTCGGCATTCGCGTACCGCCGCAAACAGAACGTAAGCACATCATTATCGATAACGATTCGCCGGAGGCCATTGCCGAGCTGGCGGAACATCTGAAGAAAGCCCTGAACTGAAGCCTACGGAGAAGAAACGATGAGTCAATTAAACAGCGTCTGGGTCTTTAGCGATAATCCTGAACGTTATGCTGAACTGTTTGGCGGCGCTCAGCAATGGGGCCAACAGGTGTATGCCATTGTACAAAATACCGACCAGGCGCAGGCAGTTATGCCTTATGGTCCAAAATGTATTTATGTTCTTGAGCAAAACGACGCGCTGCAACGCACTGAAAATTACGCCGAAAGCATTGCTGCCCTGCTGAAAGATAAACACCCCGCTATGTTGCTGTTGGCCGCGACGAAACGTGGTAAAGCTCTGGCAGCACGGTTAAGTGTGCAACTGAATGCGGCGCTGGTGAACGATGCCACGGCGGTGGATATTGTCGATGGTCACATTTGCGCCGAACACCGGATGTATGGCGGGTTAGCGTTCGCTCAGGAAAAGATCAACAGCCCGCTGGCGATCATTACCCTTGCACCCGGTGTTCAGGAACCGTGCACCAGTGATACCTCTCATCAGTGCCCGACAGAAACGGTACCTTATGTTGCTCCGCGTCATGAAATTCTCTGTCGCGAACGCCGTGCGAAAGCCGCAAGCAGCGTGGACCTGAGCAAAGCAAAACGTGTGGTTGGCGTCGGTCGTGGTCTGGCGGCGCAGGATGACCTGAAAATGGTCCACGAACTGGCGGCGGTGCTGAATGCTGAAGTCGGCTGTTCACGTCCAATTGCCGAAGGCGAGAACTGGATGGAGCGTGAACGTTATATCGGTGTCTCCGGCGTGTTGCTGAAATCCGATCTCTACCTGACGCTGGGGATCTCCGGGCAGATCCAGCATATGGTTGGCGGCAACGGCGCAAAAGTGATTGTCGCCATCAATAAAGATAAAAATGCGCCAATCTTCAATTATGCCGACTACGGTCTGGTGGGCGATATCTACAAAGTCGTCCCTGCCCTGATTAGCCAGTTGAGCCGCTAATTCCCCTTTCAACCACATCTCCCGCTGTAAACGCAGCGGGAAGGGAGCATAACGCATGTCGGAAGACAAATTTGATGCCATTGTGGTCGGTGCGGGCGTTGCTGGTAGCGTTGCCGCACTGGTCATGGCGCGAGCCGGGCTGGATGTCCTGGTGATAGAACGCGGCGACAGTGCCGGATGTAAAAACATGACCGGCGGGCGTCTTTATGCCCACACACTTGAAGCAATCATTCCAGGCTTTGCAGTATCAGCGCCGGTAGAACGCAAGGTCACACGCGAGAAAATCTCCTTCTTAACCGAAGAAAGCGCCGTTACCCTCGATTTTCACCGCGAGCAACCAGATGTTCCGCAACACGCATCTTATACCGTATTGCGTAATCGTCTGGACCCGTGGTTGATGGAACAAGCCGAGCAGGCGGGCGCACAGTTTATCCCGGGCGTTCGCGTCGATGCGTTGGTTCGTGAAGGAAACAAGGTCACTGGCGTGCAGGCCGGGGATGATATTCTCCAAGCGAATGTGGTGGTTCTAGCTGATGGCGTAAACTCGATGCTTGGCCGCTCGCTGGGAATGGTTCCCGCTTCCGATCCGCATCATTACGCTGTTGGTGTTAAAGAGGTTATTGGCCTCACGCCAGAACAGATCAACGATCGCTTTAATATTACGGGCGAGGAAGGTGCCGCCTGGCTGTTTGCCGGTTCCCCTTCTGACGGCCTGATGGGTGGCGGATTCCTCTATACCAACAACGATTCCGTATCGTTGGGGCTGGTTTGTGGATTGGGTGATATCGCCCATGCGCAAAAAAGCGTGCCGCAAATGCTGGAAGATTTTAAACAACACCCCGCCATTCGCCCACTAATTAGCGGCGGCAAACTGCTTGAATATTCCGCGCATATGGTGCCAGAAGGCGGTCTGGCAATGGTGCCGCAGATGGTTAACGATGGCGTGATGATCGTTGGTGACGCCGCAGGCTTCTGCCTGAATTTGGGTTTTACAGTTCGTGGCATGGATTTAGCCATTGCATCGGCTCAGGCTGCCGCCACAACGGTGATCGCCGCCAAAGAACGCGAGGATTTCTCCGCCAGCAGTCTGGCGCAATACAAACGTGAGCTGGAACAAAGCTGCGTCATGCGCGATATGCAGCATTTCCGCAAGATCCCGGCGCTGATGGAAAACCCGCGCCTGTTTAGCCAATACCCACGAATGGTCGCCGACATCATGAACGAGATGTTCACCATTGACGGCAAACCAAACCAGCCGGTACGCAAAATGATCATGGGACATGCGAAGAAAATTGGGCTGATCAACTTGCTGAAAGATGGCATTAAGGGAGCAACCGCGCTATGAGCCAGAACGCTACGGTTAACGTCGACATCAAATTAGGCGTCAATAAATTCCATGTTGATGAGGGCCACCCGCATATCATTCTGGCGGCAAATCCCGATATCAATGAATTCCGTAAATTAATGAAAGCCTGCCCTGCCGGACTTTATAAGCAGGATGACGCCGGCAACATTCATTTTGATTCTGCCGGTTGTCTGGAGTGCGGCACCTGTCGGGTGCTGTGCGGTAACACTATTCTCGAACAGTGGCAATATCCCGCAGGCACCTTCGGTATTGATTTTCGCTACGGCTAATCATGCATCCCACAGGCCCGCATCTCGGGCCTGATGTTCTGTTTCGAGAGTCCAACATGAAAGTGACATTAACGTTCAACGAACAACGTCGTGCGGCGTATCGTCAGCAAGGGCTATGGGGCGATGCTTCGCTGGCCGATTACTGGCAGCAGACCGCTCGTGCGATGCCAGACAAAATTGCCGTGGTCGATAATCATGGTGCATCGTACACCTATAGCGCGCTCGATCACGCCGCGAGCTGTCTGGCAAACTGGATGTTAGCGAAGGGTATTGAATCAGGCGATCGCATCGCATTTCAACTGCCTGGCTGGTGTGAATTTACCGTTATCTATCTTGCCTGCCTGAAAATCGGTGCGGTTTCCGTGCCGCTGTTGCCTTCCTGGCGGGAAGCAGAACTGGTGTGGGTGCTCAATAAGTGTCAGGCAAAAATGTTCTTTGCACCGACGTTGTTTAAACAAACGCGCCCGGTAGATTTAATCCTGCCGCTGCAAAATCAGCTTCCACAACTACAACAAATTGTCGGCGTGGACAAACTGGCTCCCGCCACCTCTTCCCTCTCATTAAGTCAGATTATCGCCGACAATACCTCACTGACCACGGCGATAACGACCCACGGCGATGAATTAGCTGCGGTGCTGTTTACCTCCGGAACCGAGGGTCTGCCAAAGGGCGTGATGCTAACGCATAACAATATTCTCGCCAGTGAGCGGGCTTATTGCGTGCGGCTGAATCTGACCTGGCAGGATGTCTTTATGATGCCTGCGCCACTTGGTCACGCAACGGGATTTCTGCATGGCGTAACAGCACCATTTTTAATTGGTGCTCGCAGCGTGTTGTTAGATATTTTCACTCCTGATGCATGTCTCGCGCTGCTTGAGCAGCAGCGTTGCACCTGTATGCTCGGCGCAACGCCGTTTGTCTATGATCTTTTGAATTTACTAGAGAAACAACCCGCAGACCTTTCAGCGCTGCGCTTCTTTCTTTGCGGCGGTACCACAATCCCCAAAAAAGTGGCGCGCGAATGCCAGCAGCGCGGCATTAAATTATTAAGTGTTTATGGTTCCACAGAAAGTTCGCCGCATGCGGTGGTGAATCTCGATGATCCTTTGTCGCGCTTTATGCACACCGATGGTTACGCTGCCGCAGGTGTAGAGATTAAAGTGGTCGATGATGCACGCAAGACCTTACCGCCAGGTTGCGAAGGTGAAGAAGCCTCGCGTGGCCCCAATGTGTTTATGGGGTATTTTGATGAACCTGAATTAACCGCCCGTGCGCTGGATGAAGAAGGCTGGTATTACAGCGGCGATCTCTGCCGTATGGATGAGGCTGGCTATATAAAAATTACCGGACGCAAAAAAGATATTATTGTCCGCGGCGGCGAAAATATTAGCAGCCGTGAAGTGGAAGATATTTTATTGCAGCATCCTAAAATTCACGATGCCTGTGTGGTTGCAATGCCCGATGAACGTTTAGGTGAACGATCATGCGCTTATGTCGTGCTGAAAGCGCCGCATCATTCATTATCGCTGGAAGAGGTGGTGGCTTTTTTTAGCCGTAAACGGGTCGCAAAATATAAATATCCTGAACATATCGTGGTAATCGAAAAACTACCGCGCACTGCCTCAGGTAAAATACAAAAGTTTTTGTTAAGAAAAGATATTATGCGGCGATTAACGCAGGATGTCTGTGAAGAGATTGAATAAGTTTCATCTTCGGGGATCACATAAACCCGGCGACAAAACGCCGCCGGGTATTTATTTTATTTCTTCAGTTCAGCCAGGCTTAACCAGGTTTGCACCACGGTGTCCGGATTCAGAGACAGGCTATCGATCCCCTCTTCCATCAACCATGCGGCAAAATCTTCGTGGTCGGACGGACCCTGACCGCAAATCCCGACATATTTGCCCTGTTTCTTCGCGGCACGAATCGCCATCGACAGCAGTGCTTTCACCGCATCGTTGCGCTCATCGAACAGTTCAGACACCACGCCGGAGTCGCGGTCCAGACCGAGCGCCAGCTGCGTCATATCGTTTGAGCCAATTGAGAAGCCGTCGAAATATTCGAGGAACTGCTCTGCCAGCAAGGCGTTGGACGGGATTTCACACATCATGATGATTTTCAGCCCGTTCTCGCCACGTTTCAGCCCCTGACGCGCCAGTTCTTCAACCACCGCTTTCGCCTGATCTACGGTACGCACGAACGGGATCATGATCTCAACGTTGGTCAGCCCCATGTCGTTGCGCACACGTTTCACTGCTTCACACTCCAGCGCGAAACAGTCGCGGAAGCTGTCGGAAACATAGCGGCCCGCGCCACGGAAGCCGAGCATCGGGTTCTCTTCATCTGGCTCGTAACGCTCACCACCGACCAGGTTGGCATATTCGTTCGATTTAAAATCAGAGAGACGGACAATGACGCGCTTCGGATAAAACGCGGCACCCAGCGTCGCGATCCCTTCAGTCAGACGACCAACGTAAAATTCACGCGGAGAATCAAAACCTTTCATCATCTCGCGGATTTCGTTTTGCAACTGCGGTTCCTGATCGTCAAACTCAAGCAGTGCGCGTGGGTGGACGCCAATCATACGGTTGATGATAAATTCCAGACGCGCAAGGCCCACGCCTTCGTTCGGCAGGCAGGCGAAGTCGAAAGCACGGTCCGGGTTACCGACGTTCATCATCACTTTCAACGGCAGATCCGGCATCGTTTCTACGCTGGAGCTTTTCACGCTAAATTCCAGCAACTCCGCATAGACGTAACCGGTATCACCTTCGGCACAAGAAACAGTGACGTTCTCACCGTCTTTCATCCGTTCTGTTGCATCACCACAGCCCACTACCGCCGGAATGCCCAGTTCACGAGCGATGATCGCCGCGTGACAGGTACGACCGCCACGGTTGGTGACGATGGCAGATGCTTTCTTCATGATCGGTTCCCAGTCCGGGTCGGTCATGTCAGTGACCAGCACGTCGCCAGGTTCGATGCGGTTCATTTCGCTGATGTCATGGATGACTTTCACCGGACCCGCGCCGATGCGATGACCGATAGCACGGCCTTCGGCGATAATCTTACCCTGTGAATGCAGCGTATAACGCTCCATGACCTGACCGCGTGAGCGCACGGTTTCCGGACGCGCCTGCACAATGAACAGTTTGCCGGTGTGGCCATCTTTCGCCCACTCAATATCCATCGGGCGACCGTAGTGTTTCTCAATTTGTACGGCCTGTTTTGCCAGTTCCTGCACTTCTTCGTTGGTCAGCGAGAAGATGTCACGCTGTTCCTGCGGTACGTCTTCGATTTTAACCTGCTTGCCGTGCTCCTGGGTCGGCGCGTAAACCATGCGGATTTTTTTCGACCCCATGGTGCGACGCACGATAGCCGGGCGATTCGCTGCAAGTGTCGGTTTATGGACGTAAAACTCATCCGGGTTAACCGCGCCCTGCACGACCATTTCACCAAGGCCCCATGCGGAAGTGATAAACACCACCTGGTCAAAGCCGGATTCGGTATCAATGGAGAACATCACGCCAGAAGATGCGAGGTCAGAGCGCACCATCCGTTGAACACCGGCGGAGAGCGCCACGCCACGGTGATCGTAACCCTGGTGCACACGATAAGAGATGGCGCGATCGTTAAACAGAGAAGCAAATACATGTTTCACTGCCACGAGAACGGCGTCAAAACCCTGAACGTTGAGGAAGGTTTCCTGCTGACCGGCAAAGGAAGCGTCCGGCATATCTTCTGCAGTAGCGGAGGAGCGCACCGCAAAAGAGGCGTTTTCGTCATCGGCGGAAAGCTGTGCATAAGCTTCGCGGATGGCATTTTCCAGCTCAGGCTGGAAGGGAGTGTCGATAATCCACTGGCGGATTTGCGCGCCCGCTTTCGCAAGCTGGGTAACATCGTCAATATCCGTTTTATCCAGCAGTTCATAAATGCGCTGGTTTACGCCGCTTTGGTCCAGAAACTGGTTAAACGCGTCGGCGGTTGTGGCGAAACCATTCGGAACGGAAACACCCATTCCGGAAAGGTTAGTAATCATTTCACCCAGGGAGGCATTTTTGCCCCCAACCCTGTCTACATCATTCATGCCGAGTTGGTTATACCAAAGCACCAGCGGTGACGAGCCATTGTTGGACATCGAACAATCCTTTTGTGATAAATGAACGGTTTGAGAAACACATTTCTGCGCATTTATCTTTGCATATTTAACCGGATGAAAAAAACGGTGAATCGTTCAAGCAAATATATTTTTTACTTTTTAAGACTGATCCCAGCGTTGCGCAAATCTGCTCTCTTCGACAATTTCCACATAAACCATCGGTATAAACGAAACCGTAAAAATGAAATGCTGTTTTCATAAAAAATAAAATTGAAGGTTCATTTTATAAACCAGACATAACGTTCTACGCTTCTGTGCGTTTTTAATTTATGCTTTCATAGAATTATGTCTGCATCACGGGAAGAACAAAATGGATAATGCTGTTGATCGCCACGTTTTTTATATTTCTGATGGTACGGCAATAACTGCGGAGGTATTAGGACACGCAGTAATGTCACAATTTCCCGTCACTATCAGCAGCATTACGCTGCCGTTTGTCGAAAATGAGAGCCGTGCACGGGCAGTGAAGGATCAGATTGACGCAATTTATCACCAGACAGGTGTGCGCCCGCTGGTCTTCTACTCCATCGTGTTGCCGGAGATTCGCGCCATCATCTTGCAAAGTGAAGGCTTTTGCCAGGATATCGTTCAGGCGCTGGTTGCCCCGCTACAACAAGAGATGAAACTGGATCCAACGCCGATTGCTCATCGTACCCATGGCCTTAACCCTAATAATCTCAATAAATATGATGCGCGCATTGCGGCGATTGATTACACCCTTGCCCACGATGACGGTATTTCGTTGCGCAATCTGGACCAGGCTCAGGTGATCCTGCTCGGTGTTTCTCGCTGTGGTAAAACCCCCACCAGTCTGTATCTGGCAATGCAATTTGGTATCCGCGCGGCAAACTACCCCTTTATTGCCGACGATATGGACAATCTGGTGCTACCCGCGTCGCTCAAACCGCTTCAGCATAAATTGTTCGGCCTGACTATCGACCCGGAACGTCTGGCGGCGATTCGTGAAGAGCGTCGGGAGAACAGTCGCTATGCCTCGCTTCGTCAGTGCAGGATGGAAGTCGCGGAAGTGGAAGCGTTGTACCGTAAAAATCAGATCCCGTGGATTAACAGTACCAATTATTCGGTAGAAGAGATTGCCACCAAGATCCTCGATATCATGGGCCTTAGCCGCCGAATGTACTAGAGAACTAGTGCATTAGCTTATTTTTTTGTTATCATGCTAACCACCCGGCGAGGTGTGACACACCTCGCACTTGAAATCAGCTGCGATTGGTTTATCGTGATGCGCATCACTTCCCGGTAGTCCTGCCGTAGAAGCAACAAATTTCTGAGACTTGTAATGAACAGAACTGACGAACTCCGTACTGCGCGTATTGAGAGCCTGGTAACGCCCGCCGAACTCGCGCTACGGTATCCCGTAACGCCTGGCGTCGCCACCCATGTCACCGACTCCCGCCGCAGAATTGAAAAAATACTGAATGGTGAAGATAAGCGACTGTTGGTCATTATTGGCCCCTGCTCGATCCACGATCTCACCGCTGCAATGGAGTACGCCACCCGTCTGCAGTCGCTGCGCAACCAGTACCAGTCACGGCTGGAAATCGTAATGCGCACCTATTTTGAAAAACCACGAACTGTTGTCGGCTGGAAAGGGCTAATCTCCGATCCGGATCTAAACGGCAGCTATCGGGTTAATCACGGTCTGGAGCTGGCGCGCAAATTACTTTTACAGGTAAATGAGCTGGGTGTCCCTACCGCGACTGAGTTCCTCGATATGGTGACCGGTCAGTTTATTGCTGATTTAATCAGTTGGGGCGCGATTGGCGCACGTACTACCGAAAGTCAGATCCACCGTGAAATGGCTTCGGCACTCTCCTGTCCGGTAGGTTTTAAAAATGGTACCGATGGCAACACGCGGATTGCCGTGGATGCTATCCGCGCAGCCCGCGCCAGCCATATGTTTCTCTCGCCAGACAAAAATGGTCAGATGACCATCTATCAGACCAGCGGCAACCCGTATGGCCACATTATTATGCGTGGCGGCAAAAAACCGAATTATCATGCCGATGATATCGCCGCAGCCTGCGATACGCTGCACGAGTTTGATTTACCTGAACATCTGGTGGTGGATTTCAGCCACGGTAACTGCCAGAAGCAGCACCGTCGCCAGTTAGAAGTTTGTGAGGATATTTGTCAGCAAATCCGCAATGGCTCTACGGCGATTGCTGGAATTATGGCGGAAAGTTTCCTGCGCGAAGGAACGCAAAAAATCGTCGGCGGTCAGCCGCTCACTTACGGTCAATCCATTACCGACCCGTGTCTGGGCTGGGAAGATACCGAACGCCTGGTCGAAAAACTTGCCTCTGCGGTAGATACCCGCTTCTGAATGCGTGCCCATTCCTGATGGGATGGGCATTTCTGCGCAACTTGTTGTCTTCTCAGCACATTACTGCTTGCTCTGGTCAGCCATAATATTGATAATAAGAATCATTGTTATATCAATTATTATTAATTTTTATGCGTTATACGGATAGCAGAAAACTCACACCTGAAACGGATGCCAATCACAAGACCGCTTCCCCGCAGCCTATTCGGCGAATTTCCAGCCAGACACTGTTAGGTCCGGATGGCAAACTGATTATCGATCATGACGGGCAAGAATATCTGCTCCGTAAAACTCAGGCTGGCAAGCTGCTGTTGACCAAGTAGCCTTTAACTCGAGCAGCTGACTTCCAGCCGTTTACCCCAGTCAGGTGGACGACTGACATAGTCATCAGCTCTGTCGCTGAAAGGATTTCGCAACGCCTCATGCAGGCGGTGCAATTCCGTCATATCACCCTTTTCTGCCGCTTCAATCGCCCGTTGCGCCAACCAGTTGCGCAACACCAGAGCTGGGTTAACGCTTTGCATCAGTTGCTGACGCTCAATATCGCTAACCTCGTCTTGTTGCAAACGCCTCCGATAACGGGCAAACCAGTCATCAAATGCCGCACGATCAATAAACTCATCACGTAGCGGTGACGCCGCGCTGTGCTGCTCGGTCAGACTCAGCATGCGGAATGTGCGGGTATAATCGCTGCGCTCTCGCGCCATCAGACTGAATAATTCATTCAGTAGCGCGTTATCCTCTTTTTGCTCCGTCATGAAGCCCAGTTTCTGCCGCATCCGTTGTCCATAATGCGTCAACAAAACCTGCTGATAGCTGTCCAGGGCCTCATTCAGGGCATCTACGGCAACAAATGGTGACAATGTCTGCGCCAGACGCTGTAAATTCCACAACGCGACGGCAGGTTGATTATCAAAGCTGTAACGCCCTTGATGATCCGAGTGATTACAAATAAAACCGGGTTCGTAATCATCAAGAAAACCAAACGGCCCGTAATCAAGCGTCAGCCCCAGCAGCGACATGTTGTCGGTATTCATCACCCCATGAGCAAAGCCGACCGTCTGCCATTGGGCAATTAACGATGCGGTACGTGCGACAACATCGTTAAACCAGAGACGGTATTTGTCCTCATCATCTTCAAGATGTGACCAGTAATGACGAATGGCAAAGTCAGCTAACTGACGAACCTTTTCCGGCTCGCGGCGATAGTAAAAATGTTCGAAATGACCAAAGCGCAGATGACTTGGTGCCACACGCATCAGCATCGCACCTGGCTCTACCGTTTCCCGATACACTGGCGAATCGCTGGTGACGATACTTAACGCGCGGGTCGTCGGAATGCCCAGATAATGCATCGCCTCACTGGCGAGACTTTCTCGTATCGTCGAACGTAAAACCGCCCGTCCATCACCCATTCGCGAATAAGGCGTCAGGCCAGCACCTTTCAGATGCCAGTCCATTGTAGTGCCATCAGCAAGCAGTTGTTCGCCAAGTAAAATGCCGCGCCCATCACCCAGTTGGCCCGCCCAGACGCCGAACTGATGACCACTGTAAACCTGCGCCAGTGGTGACATACCAGGCAGTAGGGTTTCGCCGCCCCAGACACCTGCAGCATTTTTAAACAGCGACGATGGAATACTCAGCGTGTTAGCGAGTTCGGTATTATGCCAAATCAGCCGGGCATTATTTAAAGGCGTAGGGGAAAGTGCTGTATAGGTTTCTGGCAATTCATCGCGCCAGCGGGTAACAAAAGACAGGGTCATAGATCCTCCTGTTTGATAGTGTAGACGGTTACTCTCGTCTTAAACACCAGCAAACAGAAGGGTTATCGCTGAACCAACGTCGTTATCTGATTTATGGGAACGGCAGGCCACAGGCATCCCTGGAGAGCATGGAAATCGAAGGGGGTAATCTGTGCCAATATTTCTGCCGTATCAATGCCTCCCGCGATGATGCAATTGCAACAAGGGGAAATTTGCGCCTGGATCGCACGAATAAACGGTTCGAAGGAGCGGTGCGTGATTTGTTGCTGAATAAAACTTTTATCCAGCATGACGCGGGTGAAAAGACCATCAAAAACCGCTTTCATTGTGCTATTGCCTGCTCCCAAATTACCTAACACAAGGGGATACACTTGCGATAAGGATAAAAGACCGCGATTATCTTTTCCTTCATTGAGATGCGGGTAATTCTCATTAATCAACAGTTCAATAAACGGATATTTTAATAGTTCGCCTGCGTAATTATCCCTCTCTAATAATAATGTAGCCACTTGTGGCGTTAAATTAAGCCAGGCAAAGAGTTTATGTTGAATAAAAAAATGTTGGCATGATTTTAGTAATTCCAACTGCTCTGAAAATAATTGCCAATGTTGCTCCTCGGTAAGTTGCGCTATAACCCGACTCGTCGGGATACGCACCGTGCCATCTTCACTGGAGAAATGGGTAATTAACTCAACGCCGACAAGGAGTTGCTGGTTATCTCTTATCGGCAGGAAATAGCAATCAGAATGATAAAGATTCTCCAAAAAAATCTTCATGGTAACCGTCCCTCTCGAAGGATGTTTTTCAGTATCCGGCTAAAAGGGATGAGGCCATAAGACATAACAATTACAGAAGGAGTAACTTTCATTTGTTCCATGTTAACCACTTTTTCAGGGGTCCTTTTTTTAGATTATCCTGATTATAAACGAATAATCCATTTACGGAATTTTTGTCTGCAAAATACTACTGTATTCAGGAGTAAATGGACGGCGATGTATCATCGCCGTCCATTTTTCGACATACTAGATTCGTCTCGCCTGCCAGAAATTTTTCTGCCAATAGACATTATCAAGTGAGGAACGCATCACTCCCTTGCTGGTAGAGGCGTGGATAAATTGGTTGTTGGTATCGTAAATACCTACATGCAAACCATTTTGTCCGGAACCCGTTTTGAAAAAGACCAGGTCACCAGGCAGCAACTCGTCTTTATCAATTTGCGTGCCGATAGAGGCTTGTTCTTTGGTTTCACGGGGCAGCTGCAAATCGAAACGATCGCGCATCGTCACAACCACAAATCCCGAACAGTCCACACCGCGCCGCGTCATGCCACCATAACGATACGGCGTGCCATGCCAGCTTTGTAGCTGGTCGTTCAAACCGGCAATAACGGTAATCGAATCAGAAAGTCTGGCATTTGGCGGCGGTGCTTTATGGTGGCTACACCCGGCCAGAAACAGTGCTGTGATCAAAATAAGGCAGAAACGCATTCCGTACGGTTCCTCTGTTTTTTATTCTTGCATTAATTTAGCGTCGTAATTACCCGATTTTCAAGATACTAATGAAATCAGATGGTCGAAATCAGCATTCTGTGACCTTCGATATCCAGACGGCGAAAATTCATCCCATAGGCCTGCGCCAGATTTGGCGGCGTGAGCACCTCTTCTCTGCGTCCACTGGCCAGCATTTTTCCACCTTTTAGCAACCACGCCCGATGCGCATGACGCAACGTGTGGTTGAGATCGTGACTGCTCATCACAATCGCCAGTCCTTGCTGACACAGCGCGCTCAGAATTTTGTCTAACGCACTTTGTTGCGCAACATCAAGACTGTTCATCGGCTCATCAAGAAGCAGCAATTGGCCTGCGGGATTGGCTTGTGGTGTGATTTGCAACACCACCGCAGCAAGACGTACGCGTTGCCATTCACCGCCGGAAAGTTGATTGGTGCTACGACCGAGTTTGTCATCAAGAGCCAGCGCCCCTGCGACATCATTCAGTAGTTCGGTACGCGTTTTATCGTGCTGATGCAGTGTCAGGTAGTGCCAGACCGGCATTGCAAACGGCGGCGTCTGCTGTTGTGAAAGGTAGGCGCGATGCAGCGCGAGTTTTGTTGCGGACCATGCTTCCAGTGGTTGCCCCGCGAACTGAATGCTTCCCTTACCGCTGGTCATTCCGGCCATTCGTGCAAGCAAGGTACTCTTACCCGCGCCATTCGGCCCCACCAGGTGCAGGATCTCCCCAGCCCGAACCTCGCCAGAAAGTGGCCCCAGGCGGGTAGTTTCCGCAACATCCTGTAACTGCATCACAATAGACATTATTTTGCCAACGCCAGTTTAATGCTTTCCATCACAATGGGATCTTCAGGCGTCATATCCGGGGAAAAACGCTGGATGACCAACCCGTCCCTGCCAACTAAAAATTTCTCAAAATTCCATAAAATATCATCAGGGTACAGCGGTGCACGACCTTTGCTGACCATACGGGCATAGAATCCGCTCTCTTCCGGCGCGACTGCGGTCGGCGCTGCGGCAATCAATTTTTGATACAGCGGATGGCGTCCTTCGCCATTAACTTCAATCTTACTGAACATCGGGAACGTCACCCCCCATGTGGTGGTACAGTAAGTTTTAATCTCTTCATCGCTGCCCGGTTCTTGTTCCAGAAACTGGTTGCACGGGAATCCCAGCACCACAAAACCTCGATCGGCCCAGGCTTTCTGAATATTCTCCAACTGCTCATATTGCGGCGTTAAGCCACACTTTGAGGCGACATTGACAATCAACAGCACATTACCAGCGTACTTCTCCAGCGTGGTCACTTCACCGTCGATATCTTTCACTACGGTCGTCAGAATGGAATCTTGCATCGTTTCTCCTGGGTGTGGTCAGTAAAAATCTTAGCTTTTAATCATAGACCGTCTTTTTGCGGCTAACGTCTTGCTTTTAACAATAACCAGATAAACACCGGCGCACCCAACGTTGCGGTGACCACGCCAATAGGCAGCTCTGCGGCAGCTAATGCCAGGCGCGCTACAATATCGGCCAGCAGCAATGCGCTCGCCCCTGCCAGCGCGCAGCCGGGAAGTAATACGCGATGATCGGTTAAACCACACAACCGAAGAATATGTGGGATCACCAGACCAATAAAGCCGATAGCACCCGCCAGCGCCACACTGACGCCAACCATCCAGCCGGTCGCGGCCACCAGCACATTGCGCCAGAACCACAGGGGTAAACCCAGTTGCCGCGCCGAGATCTCGCCAAGTGCTAACATATTCATCGGCCTGGACTGACAACAGATCCACAACAACACGGGGATCAATGCCAGCATCAGCCAGCTTTGCCGCCAGTCTACGCCGCCAAAACCGCCCATCATCCAGTACATCAGCTGACGTAAATCAACAGAGGTGGAAAAGTAGATAGCCCACGTCATTAGTGCGCTACAGATAATCCCTAATGCAACGCCAGCCAGCAATAACCGACTGGTCGAAAGATGACGACGGGCGAAACGTAAGAGTATTAAAGTGATGATAAGCGCGCCAGCAATCGCACACAGCCCTAGCGCCCAGTTGGGGAGTTGCCCTTGCCCAAGCAATACCGCGGCGATAAGCCCCACGCCTGCGCCGTTAGAGACGCCAAGTAGTCCAGGTTCTGCCAGAGGATTTTCAAACAACGCCTGCATTACAGCGCCGGATATAGCCAGCGCCGCACCAACCAGCAATACAGCCAGCGTACGTGGCAGGCGAATTTGCCAGACGAACAGTTCGCCACGAGGAGTAAACCAGTCACCTGGCGAGATCCATTGTTCACCGGCGCAAAGGCTTAAGAGAAGCGCCAGCAGCATCAAAACTGACAGGCATAATAACCAGCGAATATTTTGTCGCTGTTGTTGGCGGGCAAGTGTCAGCATGGTATCCGTTCTGCTGAAGTGTCATGGCGTTGATTTTACGGTGACTCTTCGACAGTGAAAAGAAAAAAGGCCGCAGAGCGGCCATAAACACAAACAAAAATCAATAAGTTAGATAATTATCAAATACTTACAGACACGTAAAAACACAACTAACCACAACAAGTAACAGAGATGTGGTCACTTTGTGGATCATCAGCCAACAAATTTTGCAATGAAATACGTAGCCGCCGCTGTAAAAAGCGAAGTAAAGACGGCTATACACACGGGTATAATGATGCCACTCAACCGCCACTTCGTATTATCATCAACTTTGTCAAACCGCCGATTCATCTCATCCATAATCTTGTCAAAGCGTTTATCCATCGCTTCGGTAATCTCACCCTTCAGGCTGTTAATGTCTGATTTGATCTGATCTTTCAGGTGAGCTGTATCAGATTTAAGCTCCCCTTTCAGATTCGCAATATCGCATTTAAGATCACCTTTCAGATGTGCTGTGTCTGCTTTGAGCTCACCTTTCACCTCACCAACATCGGCTTTGGTTGAAAGGTTTGTAGTGCGTTCAGCAAGCGTCGCAAGGTCGTTTCTTGTTAGCGATAAATCACCTTCGAGTCGCTCAATTCGTCTTTCAAGTTTATCTGACATTCCACCTCCACTATTACCGCCTCCTCCACTGAAAGATGGGCCATCATCAAAAGAGTTGCTAATGCCATCACGAATGGGGGTTACGCCATGCCCGCTTTTAGCACACGCCACTCAGATTCCCTCCCAATCTATATATCCTTTATCTCTTGCCCAACGAACAACTGTGTGAGCTGTATATGTGGATGTGAAGCCGCAATAAGAACATGACACTTCATACCGGAAATTGTAGATGCTAATGGGGCCGTTCTCCTTACGTATGGGAGTGACATATTCCCAATCATTTGAATCATCAAGTTCAGGATCAGTGCCGTGAACAACCGTATGTGGAACAAATAGATCTGGGCGTCCACACGAGAGACAAGAGGTTTTAGCACCTCTATCTGTGAGAAATTGAATAAATAATTTGGGCGTAATTTTCTGCAAGGCCTGCACATGCTCACGTTCCTTATCATTAAGAGGCCTGCCAAGATATAGAAAATCATCAAATTTAAGAGGCTTCATATACGGCTTCTCCAAGAGGATTAAATTTCACCGCATCCTGCAAGTAATCCGGCGCAAGATGGGCATAAATCATCGTTGTCTGAATCTTTGCGTGCCCCAGAATTTTCTGGAGCGTCAGAATATTGCCGCCGTTCATCATGAAATGACTGGCGAAGGTGTGGCGCAGCGCATGAACAGCCTGGCCATCAGGGACATCAGGTGCGACCGTTTTGATGACATCGCGAACCAATGGATAATCCAGCGTCGGAAACACCAGTTTCCCGCCCCGTTTTTTGATCTTTTCAAACAGGCTTTCAGAAATAGGAACGGTACGGTTTTTGTTGTTCTTCGTTTTTGAAAAAGTGATTCGACAATGAAGAACACGGCGCTGCTCCAGTGCCGCTACCTCACCCCATCGCGCCCCGGTCGACAGAAGGATTTCGACAGCCAGCCGTTCATCGGGATTTTCAGCCAGTGCATCCAGCAACTGAACACATTCAGACTTACTCAGATATCCCATTTCGCGCTCGTTAACCTTCATTCCTTTAAGGCCTTGAACGGGGTTATCGTTAAGAAAATGGCCGGATGAGATGAGTGCGGTAAACATCGCGCTTAACGCCCCAATCTCTCGATTTATGGTGCTGGGCTGTATCCCCTGCTCTATCCTGGACACACGTAGCTCGGTGAGCATCGTTGTATTAAGTTTATGCACGCACGGGTCATCCATTGCCTCACTCAAGCGCAGCAATTTAAGGCGCGTGTTATGCCCTGACTTCATTAGCTGGCCGTGGTATTTCCACCACAAGTCAATAAGCACTGACAGCGGGCGGCGATCAATGGAGTTTCCTTTCCACTCATTGTTATGCTGTTGCGCCAGCACCCACCGCTCATATAAAACTGCATCCGATTTCGTTTTAAATTTTTTGCGAATGCGTTTGCCTTTACGCCCCTCAGGACGCATGTCAAGAAGATACCCTCCCGGAATTGATTTTATGCTCATTCGTGAAGCCCCAGCGTTACAAGACCACCATGCCCCCAGCGTTCCATGATTAGCCGGGCTGTGTGCCAGTCTTGCGGGATTTTTGAGAAGACGATGTGTTTTCTGGCCCATCAGGGGAGAGAGAAGGACTGATCTGCCCAGCAGCCTCATTTGTTTCGTTACTCATCAACCACGTAGTGTATTTTTTAAATTCCGGGTGCATTGTGATTTTCAGTAAAACCTCCGTTCCCACACCTCGAATACCAGTCTCGTATTGCTTAACCGTACCAACCGCAATACCTATTGAATCCGCGAACTTTGCCTGACTAAGCCCCTCAGATTCTCGAATTGCTTTTAGCTTCTTTGATATCTCTATTGACATGGTGTGCACCTGAATACTATATTGGTTATCAGTTGAGTACCACTTGACGCTACAAAGAGCCACAAATAGCACCAGATTGAATAGGTTATCACACCATGGCAAAAGTCCTTAACACATACGAACAAGCGGATTTTGAGCGTTTGGCGGCGTTCTACCCATACCGTAATGAACATGGGCTACCGGTACTTGAAGAAAGCCTGGAGGATTATGCGAAACGCACAAATCAAAGCATTCTCGCTGTAAGAAGGCAGGCTGATAGATCGGTAATTCCCGTTACTCAAGAAGGAAGAAACACAAAACGCAAAGTAAATCTCTTCGCAATTTTCCTGAAAACCATCAGAAACGCAGAGAAATACGTGCAGATGACAAAATAACGAGGTGTCATTTTATGCTGAAGCAACGCCGTAATTTTTGTACCGGAACAGAACGCCACGCTAACCGTTTCACTACCAGTGCATCACGCAGCAACATCCGCTACAGCCTGAGTGATACACACGCAACGCCGGATGGCTACCCAGTAAAACAAATCGGCGAGCACGCCTGGCTGATTGAGAAAGCTGGAATCGTGATCCACAAATGCCCACGCAATCCGTTTACCGGAAACCGCATTTTTGCACTGAGCTGTGGCGACAATCAGTTCGGGCAGGATTTCACATTATACGAAGCACTTCGCACGGTTGATCGTCTGCTTCGCGGGCAAAGTTTTATTAAACAGGCTGATTTATAACAGGTGCTTTATGACCAAAGACCATGCACAAGGTGTATTTATCCGTTTTATTGATTTTCGCGGTGAACTGTTATTACGTGCATCCGCTATTGACGGAGTGACTCCGGCGGGTAAAAACGGAGCCGACGAAGCCACTTACGTTTATCTGAACGGCACGCGACTGCTTGTGGAACTTCCGTACCAGACCGTACGAGAAATCATCAGCGAAGCTGAAAAGGCACGCCAGGTTAATGGCGATGAACCCTATATCGAAATTATTTGTATGGATTCAGAAGCTGAAATACAGAAAGCAGATTAAAGGGCGTTGTGATGGGCAAAGAATATAAAACTCTCATTAACAAAGCACTTGAGCGTTTTTATTTTCGCTTAAGTGCATCAGGCGCTCATGCTGAACGTGCGGCCCGTGACTCATTGACCAGAGCAATCCGAAGTCTGTATGACGTGGCTTTTTACGCTGATGATCTGGATGCACTTAACGAACTTTCCGAGCTGATCTGTGCCGCAGAATGCGGGGAACATATTGAACCGTATAAGCTGGGAAATATCGCATGAGTATATTTATTTCATGGCTTGTTCTGATTATTTCGGTGGTCTGCGCCATTGGGATTATGCGAATTATTAATTCAGTAAAAAAGATTGAACGCTTTTTCACTGAAGAATAACCGCGCAAATAAGACCCCAGGTTAAATAAGAAAATGTGAAAACAATCCGCATTCGCGGAGGTATTCGCACACGCCAAGGAGGCGTAATGGCAATTAAGCATTTTCCTGTCGTTCGTTTCACCTCCAGAGGACGTGAATACGAAGTTGACGAACGCCTGATTACCACAATCGACAAACACCGTTCAGAAAAGGATGCACATCACATCTATCTCACTGACGGCACTTACTTCTGCGCCACCAACGTGGTGCAGGTGAATCTTATCAGACAGGTACAGGAGTCACGCAGATGACCATTCTGGACTACATCGCTGCCAATCCGGGTTGTAGCAGTGGAGAAATCGCCGCAGCACTGAATACACCAACCACAACCATTAATGCGGAGCTACGCCGTCTCTGGCGCAGCGGTTTAGTCACAAGAAAAGAGCGCAAAACAGGCGGTCGCTTTTCTTATCAGGTAAACCCGATGCCGTTTGGGTGTAGCAACCCACTAACCCAGATGTTCAACCAGCTACTGAGGGAAATCAGAGCATGAGCACCTCCAACTGCCGGAAACCACGTCGGGCTTCAGCAGCTCATCCGGCAGCAAAACAAACTCCATTAATTCCTGTTCCGGGCCTTTCCTGCACCTTGTGGCGGGAGGCCTTCGCACATCTGTAACAAGAGGATTGCCGCAATGATTCTCGCCAACGACTTTCTTGAATACCTGCTCAACACAGAGCGTGATCTTGCCGTTCGCGTGCGTGATCGTTATGACATGTACCTGAAATCCCTGCCTGTACCGCAGCTCGCTGACGGAAAGATTGTTATTGATGGTCGCTACATGATTGACAGCCACGAGGGAAATTACAGGCTTTACCGCATTGAAGGTGGCACCCCGTCCGTTAATGGCATTTACCAGCGCCCATCCTCTGCAATCGTCGATGTGATTGCCGACAGCATCCGCATCACACATCGCCATGCCGACACAGAAGACACCGTGCTGGAAATTCAGCGGCTGGCTACAGTCTGCCGCGACACCCTGAATGGCATGACGAAGTAAATCACTATGACGGCAGAGTACATCAGGGACTGGCAACAACCGCGCCACGCAGTGGGGCGTGAAGGAACGGGGATCCCCGCTCCTGAATCCGCGCTTTCCTCCTGGCTGGATGCCTACCGGGTAGAGAACGAGCGCCGCCAGGAAATGGCTGATGCGGCGTTCTCCGCCACGCCGCTGGGCAACCTGATTAATAAAAGCCTGGACGCACAGGAAAAACAGGACAAAACCATCACACTGGCAGGAGACGCCAGAAAACAGGCACGCGGCGCGGTGGATGAAGCCATGGCCTCGCTGCGCCTGCTGCCGTCCTATCTGCGCGATCCGCTTATTCGCCACCTCTCCTTCCTGCGCAAAAAACAGGAAGCCGATCGCCGGAAAGGCAAAAAGAGCTGGCAGGCGGAACGCTATGCACGCGGAACCCTGCGCAAAATATTCGAACGTCTGGATCGCACTGACGGACACTGGCTGACACCGGGTTATCGCTCCCTTGCCGGACGCGAACGCCTGGACGATTTGCTTTACCTGCCGCAGCTCAACAAACACCAGATACAGACGCTGGCCACCATGACGGCGGCGATGTTCAGCAGCACCTTCGAAAAACTCTGCGATGGCTTTGGCGCGACCGATGGAGAGCTGACCATGGAGGTGACGCTGAAGGCGTATCAGATGCTGGCCCGCATGGCGTTACACCTGCACGCCATGCCTCCACATTATGACGCACTGACAACAGACAAAGACCGGAGGAACGAACCGGACACGGAGCTGCTGCCGGGCGCAATCCTTCGCCTGACCTGTGCGGAATGGTGGAAACGCAAACTGTGGCTGTTACGTTGCGAGTGGAGAGAAGAACAACTCCGCGCCGCCTGTCTGGTTTCCAGAAAAACATCACCCTATCTGAGCCAGGACGCGTTAAGCGAGTTTCGCGCACAGCGCGAGAAAACACGCGATTTCCTGAAAAGTTTCATGCTGGAAAATGAAGACGGGTTCACGATTGATCTCGAGACGGTGTATTACGCGGGAGTAAGTAACCCGGTTCACCGTAAGGCAGAAATGATGGCCACCATGAAGGGGCTGGAACTTCTGGCCGAAGCCCGTGGCGACAAAGCGGTGTTTCTGACTGTCACTACCCCTTCGAAGTACCACGCAACAACGGAGAACGGTCATCCGAACCCCAAATGGAACGGGGCCACCATGCGCGATTCCAGCGATTACCTGGTTAACACGTTTTTTAAGGCGGTCCGCAAAAAACTGAACCGCGACGGCCTGCGCTGGTATGGCATTCGCACGGTGGAGCCTCACCATGACGGCACCGTGCACTGGCACATGATGGTCTTTGCACATCCTGAAGAAATCGACAGCATCGTGGACATCACCCGTGATATTGCCATTCGCGAAGACCGCCACGAGCTGGGCAATGACATAACTCCGCGCTTTAAGGCAGAGTACGTCGACGGCTCAAAAGGCACACCAACCAGCTACATCGCCACCTACATCGGAAAGAACCTGGACAGCCGCGCCGTGGATGGCATTGACCCGAAAACAGGCAAACCGCGCATCGACGACGAATCAGGAAAGACGATGGCAGAAAGCGTGGAACGCGCCATCGGCTGGGCGCGCCTTCACCGGGTCCGCCAGTTCCAGTTCTTTGGCATCCCTTCCCGTCAGGTGTGGCGTGAACTGCGCCGCCTTGCCTGTCAGATGGCACGTAACCCACAGGGACCGCAACGTCTGGAAAATGACGCAATGGATGCGGTTCTTGCTGCCGCTGATGCCGGATGTTTTGCCACCTACATAGAGAAACAGGGCGGCGTGCTTGTTCCACGCAAAGACTACCTGATTCGCACCGCCTACGACCTCGCAGATGAGCTGAACGATTACGGCGAACAGAGCGTACAGATTTACGGGATCTGGTCACCACTCATCGGGGAATCCTCCCGTGTGTGCACGCATCCGGATAACTGGAAGCTGGTAAGACGTAAACCAGAACCGGAAGACAGCGCCCACGAAAATGGTTTTGACCTTCAGGGCGGCCCTGCCGCCCCTTGGACTCGTGGCAATAACTGTCCCCGTGTACAGGAAACGGACAACAACGGGACAGAACAGCCGGAAGAACGGCCAGCACCGTGGCCGCAGCTCCCTGACGGCATTGAAGTGAATGAATGGATGCGCTCACTGAAACGGCACGAACGCCGGGCACTGATGCGTTCGCTGCGTGACAAACAGGCCAAAAACAGCAGTGATGAAATGCAGAACTGGACACAGAGCCGCAAACAGCCACAGCCTTTGCCTGATAACCACGAATTACTCGCTAAAGAATGGCGGGAGTCTGCCGAATCTCTCGGCCTGCATATCGGTGAACAGCAGATGCAGCACCTGTTACGGGGCGGCAGCCTGTACGTTGACGGCAGCATCATTGCACCGCAGGGATTTGAAATTGTACGCAAACCGGATACCCGCCCGGACAGCCGAATCACGCAGCTCTGGCAGCGCCTGAGCCGTAATCACGGCGTAAGCAGCACGGAGATCCGCCATAACCCGGTCGCCAGCTATCTGGCACAGCTCGGGGCATCAGACCCCGAAGCCGCCGCACGCCTGGCATCCACACTTCAGCAGGACCAGAACACCATGAAAACACCCGTTACCGTGCTTTCTGACATGCTGCGCGCCATTCGTGACGCAGAGCACGCACAGAGAATCAGTGAAACCACTGAACGCGCCCGCCGCAAAGCAGACCTGCTGCGGGGTAGCCTGATCAGTGGCAACAAAAAACAGACAGAAACGGGATTCACAAATCCCGCAAATGAGCAAAAAACACGCCGCGATATATGAAGCGCGCACAAAACAGGCGAAAGCGGGATTTAAAAATCCCGTAAACGGTTAATTAACCAACATAAGGAAAATCGACATGAAAATTTGTATCGACGACGGCTCCACCAACATCAAGCTGGCATGGACTGAAAACGGCGAACGCCGCAACGCCATCAGCCCGAACAGCTTCAAGTCGGAATGGTCTGCGCCGTTCGGTGGCTCGCAGCCTGCGAACTACATGCTTGATGGCGTGCGCTATGGTTTTGATCCGGTCAGCGATCGCTTTGTCCAGACGACCGACACGCAATACCAGTACAGCGATGTGAATGTCATTGCCATTCATCACGCGCTGGTCAAATCAGGCATCACGCCACAGGAAGTGGATGTGGTTGTCACCCTGCCACTGAGCGAATATTTCGACACTAACGCCCAGCCGGACATGGCCAACATCAACCGCAAAAAAGCGAACGTTATGCGCCCGGTGGAGTACCAGAACGGTGAGGCATTCACTATCCGTAACGTGCGGGTTATGCCTGAATCCATTCCGGCTGGCTTTAAGGCACTGGCTGACATGAGTCCGTTTGAATCCCTGCTGATTGTGGATTTGGGCGGAACCACGCTGGATGTGGCAAAGGTTCAGGGGCAACTGGCAGGTATCAGCCAGGTGTTTTGCGATCCACACGTAGGCGTTTCTCTGATGGCCGATGCAGTACTGTCGGTGATGGCCACTAACGGTATGCGCACCAGTCACCACATCGCCAATACCATTATCGAACATCGCCATGATGAAGCCTGGCTGCGCCAGCACATCCACAATGACGCGCATTACGCCAGCCTGATGGCGGTTATTCGTGAAAAGGAAGAAACACTGAAACAACGCGTGATCCGCGCGCTGGCGGTTTTTTCGGGTTACGGGCGGGTGATGGTTGTCGGTGGAGGGGCGGAGATTGTGGCACCCGCTATCCGCGAAGCCTGCGGAGTTAATGCGACTTTCATCGCGGACGGGGTGCCACAGTTTGCTCTGGTTAATGGGCTGTACGCAATGGACAAGGAGTAAACCAATGACGACTCCAACCAGACGGATAAGTTTCTATCTGAAGCCCACCGCCGTCAAGAACGAAGGAGAAGCATGCGCCTGGCTGGACAGCCTTACACCAGAAGCCCGCAAAAGCGGCCAACGCGTGGCTTTTCTGGCCGGGCTGGCACTTCTGAAAATGAATCCGGCAGAGGCTTACCGACTGGCTGCATGGGCTGATGATGAGGTGTTATCAGTGACACAAACCAGGACAGAACGCCCCGCGTCACAGCCAGTATCAACCGCACAGATAACCAGTCAGATGGCCGGAAATATCCGGGCGTTATTTCCTGAATAACATCAGGGCGTATTCGCCCTGCCACCAATCCCATAACATAAAGAACGGGGTGCAAATCACTATGCACCCCGTTCCAATACAAACCATCAGAAGATCTACACATCTTTCTCAAATGGCCAAGTAATCGAGCTGGTTCAGGAATAAGCATGCTGCCAACACAAGTGAAGGAGATAAAACTGTAGAACTGATCAATCGTTGGAAACAAGTATTGACAGTATGTTCGAGTAACCCAACTGGATAGATTTTATGCTGATTATCCATACAGTAAAAAAGTGAGGATACTCTTTGAATTACGCCAGCAAGAGTGGTAACATTAGTCAATGATTTTCATTAATGTAGTTACCAGCTTACACAAGCTGATGTTTTATTGGGGGTTTTATGGTAAACGTGAGGGAGGATGAACTTTTCAAACTCATCGAGCAAGGCATCAAAGGCAACGCAAATGCATTTACACTCCTATGCAGAAAGATGATTAACAACATCCGTAAAAATGATGAGGCTTTAGCTTCTAAGCTGGCTTCGTTAGTTGCTGAGGGAACAGTATTACGTGGGGCATCTAGTAAGGCTCCTATGCCTGTGGATGGAGACTCCAGACGAAACCTTTTGCAGGAAACATCTGTCAACGCAATTGTTGAAGAACCTGTATGGAATACGGATATCTCAAAGAAGCTGGAGTCAATTGTTAACGAAAGAGAGAATGCGGTTTCTTTGTTCAAAGCTGGTCTTGAACCTGTGAAGACGGTTTTACTTTCTGGCCCGCCAGGCGTAGGCAAAACAATGTCCGCACATTGGCTTGCTGCAAAGTTAAATTTACCTCTTTTAACATTGGATCTCTCATCTGTAATGAGTTCTCTTTTGGGAAAAACAGGTAATAATATTAAATCCGTTATGGATTATGCCAAAGAGAAACCATGTGTCCTTTTGCTTGATGAATTTGATGCTGTTGCAAAAAGACGTGATGATGACAGGGACGTTGGAGAATTAAAACGTTTAGTTACTGTACTCCTACAGACCATAGATGAGTGGCCAGCGACCTCGCTTCTTGTTGCTGCGACTAATCACCCTGATATCTTAGATCCGGCTGTTTGGCGTCGATTTGAGCACATCCTTAAATTTAATATGCCATCAGTAGAACTGATAGATAGATATTTAGTCAATCATAATATTGAACCTGAACTATCTAAAAAACTTGCACCATTATTAGATGGCATGTCCTTTGCCATCATTAACCGTATTTTGAATTTCTCCAAAAAGAATGAGGTACTTAGAAATATTCCATTTGAAAGCTCATTAATAGAAGCCGTAATTACGGAGAGGGTTTCATTGGATGAGTTTAGCGATAATGATCTCAATATAATTAAATATCATTTTGACGGTTTTTCAAATAGGAAGATAGCTGAATTAGTTGGTGTTTCACATCCAACAATCGCGAATAAATTACAAAAGTGGGGGATTAAATGATGGAAAGGAACTTACTTTTAGGTAACGGTCATGTTCTGACAAAAAAGGAACCTTTGCCTAAAGGAAGGGATGGTAAGCGCTATCCCTATACTCTTGAAGAAGTAAGGGAGCATTTAAACCCAGAGATTGATACTTTACTCTCACGCTTTCGCAGTTTGGATGATGCGGCTAAGCCAAGGGGGGAGAGTGTATTCAATTTAACTTTACACCCAGCATTTTTGGGTAAAAGCTACTTTCCGGAAGGATTGCTTAGAGCGACAGGTTTACGGGATGTCGGTAGCCGTCAGGTAATCATTCGCCCACGGAAAGCGGCACGTCAGTGCGATCAGAATAAGGACTTAGTAACGGCGCAACTGTTTGTTAGCGGTGATGATGATGCCGTTATAAGATTTAAGGAAATTTTAAATTCCCCTACAGCTCCGAAGGGCGTACAAAAGGATTTGATCGAAATTGAAAGTGTTAGCTTTTTTGAAGGAAAAGAGAGAGCACGCAATTTTGAGCATGCGAAAAGTGATTTGATAAAATTTGAAGTGGTTCTTCATGCTGGGGTTGAAGACGATGATATCGTTAAAGCCTATATTAGCTATGCGGCACAATATGATGTCTCTGTTGATTACAAAAGTAGAATCCAAGTTGGTGGGCTGACTTTCATCGTTGCACACGCGCGACCTGAAGATATGAAAAAAACACTCGATTTTTCATTAATCCGCGTTGTGCGGCCGATGCCGTCTCTCAGGTGTACTCAGCCGAACATTGTCAGAAAGTTATCTAATATAGTTACACCGGAGCTCCCTAATTCTAAAGCTGTTCTTGAATCCGAACGTATTGCCATTTTTGATGGTGGCTTGGGGACAGCTGACTTGAGTAATTGGGTTACGGAATACGTGTATCCAGACACCAAAGAAACAAGCGGATTATTATTGCAGCACGGTAATGAAGTGACATCCACTTTCTTATTCGGACGTGTCGAGGAAAATGCACCTTCTTTTAAAAGACCGTTTATGAATGTAGATCATTATAGAGTTCTTTCACCGACATCAGGTGACAATGGCAATTGGGATTTATTTGATGTCCTTAAGAAAATACAGTCCGTTCTTGATAGTGGTGACTATAAGTTCGCTAATCTAAGTATTGGTCCTCATCTTCCAATTGGTGATGATGAGGTTCATGTATGGACTGCTGTTTTAGACCAAATCTGTGCTAAGCATGGGATATTACTTACTGTTGCTGTTGGGAATGATGGCAATGAGGACGGTGATGCAGCGAGAATACAACCTCCTTCCGATATGGTAAACGCGCTAGCGATTGGTGCTGCTGATCGTAGCGGTGAAAAATGGGGGCGGGCACCATATAGCTGTATTGGGCCAGGCAGAAGCCCCGGATTCGTTAAACCTGATGGTGTTATTTTTGGTGGAAGCGACGACGAGCCTTTTTACACTTACAACCCTCTGCTTGGTTCTATAGTTGGAGTTCAAGGAACCAGTTATGCCTCTCCATTAGCATTGAGAACGGCCGCTGGAGTTGCGGCTCTATCAGGAACTCCATTGAACACCATTGCATTGAAAGCGTTGCTTGTTCATCATGCTGAAACATCAAGAAAATATTCGCGTGAACATATCGGTTGGGGACGGTTTAGTGAGGATCCTAACGTTTTAATCGATTGTCCAAATGATACTGCTACAGTAATTTACTATGGTTCATTAGCAAAAAATAAATATTTAAGGGCACCGATCCCATTCCCTGATGTTCCCTTTGACGAAGCATTTGAGCTTACCGCTACTTTATGCATTCAAACCCCAGTAGATCCTGAACATTCAGTAAACTATACAAGGGCCGGTATGCAGGTAACTTTCCGCCCAAGATTCGGCCTTGACGATACCGATACAGATGATTTCTTTGGTCAAAAAAGCCAGTATAAGACTGAAAGGGAGTGTAGGAGTGAAGGTCATAAGTGGGAAACTTGTTTGCACAGAAGCAAAAAGTTCAGTGCTGATACATTATTAAGCGATCCAGTTTTTGATATACGGTATCATGCCCGAGATTCTTCGCGCCATGTTAAGGGAGTTTCAGCCCCTGATATGCAATATGCGATGGTAATAAGCGTAAGGGTAAAAGACTTTGATTTATATAATGTTATTCGCCAGCGATATACAATTCTGAATCCTATTCAACTGCGCACACAAATTTCTCTCGACACGTAATTTTTATGGCCGCGAAAGCGGCCTTTTTTCTGTAATTTTTTTATGAATTTACATGCACGATAGTGCACAAATTTGCACAATTTTTTTGAACGAATTTTTGCCCTTCTGGCCCGCGTGGCGGCTGGATCCGTCAGGGATCCGTGCGTGCACAAAAAAACGCGCTTTTTCTGCGCGCAGGTGACGGGGGAACAGCCCGCGTTTCAGGGGGTAAATAGCATCCCCTGAACGATGTCGCAGCGACACAACAGAATGGCTGTATTTCTCACGCTGAGCGTGAAAAAGACGTGAGGGCTTTTGATTTGATGGGGTGGCAGATAAGGCCGTCAAAATCGCACTGAGGCGGCGAGAACATGCAGTCAGCGCGATGGGATTGCGTAAGAGCCTGACCGTCAATGATGGCAATAAGCTGGAAGGCGTCGTGAAATTATCTGACTGATACAGGAGCTGGAGAGTCGGGGCATAAATTTTTTATGCCCCGGCGAAGCAGCAGACAAGCGAAGCGCGTCAGGATGTGGGCTGGGTGTCTAACAGTGCGTAAGGGTTAAAGCGGATCACCTCCTCGCCAAGCCAGTCATTGATGTGCTTCATGGCCTCCATGACGGGCATCAGCTCGTTAATTGCGTAAACCCGCGCGGCCTTCTCCACATCACCAAACGCACTTTTTTCGCCCGGCATCGCCCCCATCAGTTGCGGCGGAACGCGGTGCGCAGCCAGCACATCATCACGGGATGCCGCCTTAACATTCATGAACTCATCCTTTGCGGTGATCTGCTGGAACGGCAAAATTTGCACCCCCTCTTTGCCCCCGTTGGGCGCATGAATGAGCACATTTTTAAACGCACCACCACCACGTGCACCCTGTAGCGTTTCTTTCAGGGAGTCCATGCTTTCGCGGTTTACCTGCGCTGCACCGATGTAGATGATGCACCCGGCGTGGGATCCGTTGTCGTAATACAGTTTTCTGAACATGTCCGCCGAATGAGACAGGCTGGCCGAGAGTAATGCGCCGAGATATTCCGGCATGCCGTAGATTTCCTGGTTAATGTCAGGATTCATCAGGTGGCACACTTTGCCAGGACGAAACTGGAACGCGTCCTTGCCATCCTGCACATACCACCATGATTCAAGATCGCTTCCGCGTCGCATGTATTTCGCCAGGGCGTGCCGTAATTTAAGCGGTTCGCCGAGCATATTGCTTCGAAGCTCAAGGAATGCGTTACCGAACACAAACCAGTCCAGCGCCAGCGCCGAGAAATCCTGCCGGGAAAGCAGCGGGTGCGGGATGTAGCAACCGAGTAATACATTGCGCTTAAAGTAAAGCGCAGACTGATGCCAGGACGTTTGCCGGGCAGCTCTTGCCAGACCGTACCAGTCCACCGGGGTTTCATACCACCGCCCGTTATCAGCACAGTACATATTGTCCAGCAGGTCATGCCCGGTCAGGCGATAAGGACCATCAAATGTGAATGCACTGAGCGATGATTCTTTCCTGAGCGCATCAGCGAGATCAATGCGTGAACTCATGCGCACTTTTTTATTTTTTCTGCTCATCAGAACTCCATAACCGTGAAACGCTCGTTTTCTCCTTCGCCGCCAATCGGTTCGTTAATGACAGCAAGCATGGTTGCCCACGCAAGGTCGCCGTGGCTGATCCCCCTCGCTCGGTCCGTTTCGTAAGTGATAAAGCCGCCCGGTGTTTTCACCTTACGCACGGCGTTAAAGGCCGCGACCAGCTCGCGTTCGGCGCGATCGTATTCCCACCGCCCGGCACGCATTATTTGCAGCATTTTCAGTACCAGCGACCGTTTTGATGACAGCGTGAAGGTGTACGGAATAGCTGCAGGGAAAAACCGTTTCACTATCTGATAAACAGCCTCCCCGTTCCCGCCCGTCACATCAATGCCGATGTGTTCCACGTTGTAGCGATACGTGAACTCTTCAATGACTCTGGCCTGTTCTTCAAACTCCAGCCCCTGAACGCGTCGCGTCTCCACCGTTCGAAAACGGCCACCAGGAACAGCCGGAGGAACCACCACGGACACTGCGCCGCTGTCGCCGTTTCCACTGCTGCCGTTTGCGTCATATCCAATCCATACCGGACGATTCCCCATCGGGCGGGGAGCAAAAGGTTTCCAGTCTTTCCAGTCGTCGTATCCGTCAACACCGCAGCCAATCAGGATATTCAGGTTAAATGCCGATTCCCCTTCACGGACAAACTCACACATATAGAGATTGAGGAACTCGTCTTCGGTGTTTTCATCACGAATTTCGTCGATATCGGTGTGTTTCCAGCCGTGATTAACCACATCTTCCAGCGTGACAATTTGCCGCCAAGTCCGGTCAGGGCAGATAAGCCCGTTATGCAGCGTTTTCCAGTCCACAGAAAAACGCTGGCGTTTATGCGAGGCCTTTTTCTCGTTCCAGCGGTCGCCGTTCCAGTAGGCGTACGCCTCGTGCGTTTCGGTGGATGGCGTGGAGAAGTAGGTGCGCCGCAGTCCGCTGAGGGTTGCCATAGCGCCAGCCACCTTGCGCAGTTCAGCAAAGCGACTGACCCAGAAAAATTCATCAAAATAAAAATTGCCCGTATAGGACTGTGCCGACGCAGCAGAAGTGCCGAGAAAATGCAGCTCTGCGCCGTTGGAGAGGATGATTTTATCGCCCCCTTTCAGCTCCACATCAACTTCAGCCGCGGCCTTCTGAATAATGCTTTTAAACTGGAACGCCTGACGACGCGACGCAGACAAAAAAATCTGGTTACGCTGGTAAGGTTGCGCCACATCGTCACGCAGCGCCATCAGCAGAGCTTCCTGTGCAAAATACCAGGTCGCCCCAATCTGTCGGGATTTCAGGATCATCCTGTTACGTATCCCGGCTTCCCTGCAAAGTGTCAGGGAGTCAAACCAGCCCCGCTGATGCCACTCCAGCCTGCTGATGATTTTTTCCCGCAGTGCGGCAATCTGTTCCGGCGTGAAATGATTTTTAAGTTTTTTCGCCCGGCCTTTCTTTCCTGCGGCCATCACATCCGGCTGGCCATCATGCAGCTTTTTAAGCTGCCGGGTCAGCAGGTCTATTTCCTTAAAGTCACCGCCTGTTTTATTCTGTTTTTCAGTAAGCTGGATGAGGCGCGCATCGATGGACTGCGTGACACGCTGCACGGGGGGCGTTTCATCCCACTGGTCGCGTTTTTTCCACGCATAAATCGTGTTCGGGTTTATTCCCATCAGACGTGATATTTCTGCAGGCGGATAACCCTGCCAGTAAAGTTGCCGCGCACGCTGGCGCACAAAAGCGTCCTGAATCATTGCTCCCCCTGAGTAATTACAGGAAGATTACCCGCGCGCGAAACCGTTCTCCTTAACCCCCTGTTCTGGCCGTTTTCTTACAACAAAAGCCCTTTGTATCAGCCTGTTACGCTTTGCCATCATGACTGAAGAACCAGTCAGAGGGGCAAAAACTATGGCTAATGAAAAAAAGACATCCCGCAAAAAGTTTCGCGTGGCTGTCTCCGGATCAACTGTTGATGGCCGCGAAATCAGCCCGGTACATCTGCGTGAAGCCGCCGAGAACTTCAACCCGGATGTTTACGCTGCCCGCGTGAACGTTGAGCACTATCTCTCGCCATGCCCGTCAAGCGAATTTTCCGCAATGGGCGATGTCACCGCGCTGAGTACGGAAGATATTACGGAAGGCCCGCTGGCCGGACGTACTGCGCTGTATGCAGAAATCGAACCGACCGAGCGCATGAAGCAGCTTGTCGCTGACGGCAAGAAAATCTATTCCAGTATCGAACTGCACCCGCAGTTCTCCGTTAACGGGCGCGCCTATCTGGTCGGGCTGGCGATGACCGACACCCCGGCAAGCCTGGGCACTGAGCGCCTGAAATTCACGGCACAGCAACGTCAGGCGGTGATGACGTTCAACAGTATCCAGGGTGAAGCACCGCTTATCTCCGAAGCCATCGAGTCTGAAATCATCGAAATGACAGAACAACGCCAGGAAGAAGGCACCCAGTGGTTTAACCGCGTAATGGGGATTATTGGCCGTGGCCGCAAAGCGGATGACGCCAGTTTTTCCCGTATTCAGGAAGCGGTGGAAGGCGTCGCAACGTCACAGGCCGACATTATCGACCGTTTTAATGTGCTGGAAACCCGCCATCAGCAGGACCGCCAGAAAATTACGTCACTGACCACAGAGCTGGCAGCACTGAAGGAAAAACTGCGCACGCAGGACGGCGATCCGCAGAACCGGTTCACCGCAACAGGTGCAGCCTCCGACCAGCTGGCTGACTTCTGATAAGACAAAGGAGCAAATTTTTTATGAATCTGGTGATGTCAGATATTACCCGCAACAAGCTGGGTTGCTATATGGCGCAGCAGGCGTCGCTTAATAATATTCCGGTTTCCGCACTGGTATCGCGATTTACCGTGGAACCCTCGGTGCAGCAGCGTTTTGAAAACGCCTCAAAGGAAAGCACCGAATTTACAAAAAGAATTAACGTGATCGGCGTGACCGACCAGAAAGGCGAAAAAATCCTCCCGGACACCACCGGGCCAATTGCACGCACGAATACCAGTTATGACGGCACAAAACGCCGTAACCCGAATAACGTGGTTGATCTGAAAAACCGCAAATACCAGTGCGAACAGGTGAACTACGACACGTTTATTTCATATCCGCAGCTTGATGCCTGGGCGGCACATCCTGATTTTCAGTCCCGCATCAGCGCACAGATTGCCCGACAGGTGGCGCTTGACCGCATCATGATCGGTTTCAACGGCACGTCTCACGCGGATGAGTCCAACTTCAGCACCAACAAGCTGCTTCAGGACGTTAACGTGGGATGGCTGGAGCACATCAGAACCGACGCCAGCGAACGCGTTATGAATGACGTGACGCTGACCTCCCGCAACATGGACAACACCGTGGCGCACGCGGGTAAGTATGCGAACGCTGATGCACTGGTACAGGACGCGCGTTCATCCCTGCTGGATGAATGGCACAAGGAAGCTGACGACCTTGTGGTGATTATGGGGCGCAACCTGTTTAACTCGCTGCGTCTGCCCGTGCTGAACAGCATCAGCGGCCAGAATCCCAATGCGGAATTACTTGCCGGGCAGCTCATCCTGTCATCGCGCACCATTGGCGGGCTGGGCGTGTTCCTTGCGCCGTTCTTCCCGGATGCAACGATGCTGATCACCTCGTTCAACAACCTGTCGATTTACTGGCAGAAAGGTTCAATGCGTCGCCTGATGAAAGACGAGCCGGAATACAACCGCATCGCCACCTACCAGTCCATCAATGACGCTTATGTCGTTGAAGACTATGGCAAGTGCGCGATGGTCACTGGCCTGAAGTTCGCCGACAGCTAATCAACTCACGGCGGGCATCATGCCCGCCAGTAACGGAGAGAACAAATGATTACTCCTGCACAGCAACACTGGCAGAACGTGATGGCACAGCGCGCAGGCCGGGCGAATGAAGGCGTGGACCACGCCGCGCGTACCGCGCATGAAGAGGTGCTGTATCGTCTGCGTCTGGCACAGGCCCGGCTTAAGGGCGTACAGGCCAGAAGCGCGAAAGCCGCCATCAAAAAAGAGTTGTTGCCGGATTTTTCCGGCTGGATTGAGGGAACGCTGGAGGCTGACGGCGGGCAGCAGGATGAAGTGATTGCCACGCTGATGGTGTGGGCGATTGACTGTGGCGATCTTCCGCTTGCGCTGCGTATCGGCGCGTATGTGGTCCGTCACAACCTCATCATGCCGGATAACTTTGGCCGTACTGCTGCCACGGCACTGACCGAAGAAATCTGTAATCCGGTACTGACGCAGGCCGGGACGGATGCCGACGCGGATTTGTCCGCCTTTATCGAACCACTGGACACCCTCCGGGAGATTGTCACCGACCAGGACATGCCGGACGAAGTGCGCGCCAAATTATGCAAAGCGTGCGCCTTTGTCCGCCGTGGCCTGAGTGATGCGGACAGCATGGCCCTGTCACTGAAGCTGCTGCGCGAAGCAATGCACCTGAACCCGAACGCAGGTGTGAAACGCGAGATTGCAACCCTTTCCCGCGCCCTGAAAAAAGCCGATTCCGCAGCCGCACCAGAAGACGCCAGCACACAGCAGGCGCAGGACGAAAGCAGCAAAAGTAAAAAGACAACGCGGAAGCCTGCAACACGAAAAACCACCGCGACGCAGAAGGCGAAGCGCGGTTAACGACTGACCCCGTCAGCGGGCGGCGTGCGCGGTGTTCCGGTTTGACTCCGTGACCGTTTACACCGCGCACCCACCGCCCGATTTTTTCAGGAGTGAACCCCATGAGTATGGTTGCCAGAACCAACCCCGGACCCGCAGAGGACGACATCACCGATACCGATGATGGTGATACCCGTATTTCAGCGGGTGCATTCTGGCCGGATATTGTGCTGCGTGAACTGCGTCTGGCGGTACGACTGCCGGGCCGTGTGACCACCTCCCGCCTGCTGCATACCGCCACCGGGGCCGTGGCACACGTTACCCGCGAGCTGGAAGCGTGGCAGCAGGAACAGCAGGCGGCTGGCCATCAGACGCTGGCCGATGTTCCGGCACCCGTAATTAACGGAGAAAGCGTCAATCTCTGGCACTGGCGCAATGCGGTTTACACCGCCACACGCGCCCTGATTCTGGAGCGTTACCGCGATGCGGACACAACGGACAAGGGCGACCGCCGGGCGGACGCACTGGATATACAGACATCGGATTTGTGGCGCGATGTGAGCTGGGCCATCTCTGACATTCTGTGCCGCCCGCGAATCTTTGCGGAGTTGTGCTGATGAAAGTGAAGGCACTGGAAGGCGACACCGTGGATTCGCTCTGTTTCCGGTACTACGGCACGACGCAGGGCGTCACCGAAAAGGTGCTGGATGCCAACCCCGGACTCTGTCAGCAGGTATTTCTGGACGCCGGGCAGGAAGTGGAGATGCCGGAGCCGGAGAAGAAGAAACGAGAAATGATTCAGTTGTGGGGGGAGTAGCAGTGAGCACCATTCAAACAGGGATCACAGAGCAGGTTATTGCATGGCTCTTTGACCACCTGCCAACGGTGTATGCAGTAGGCGCGGCGGTCAGCATTTCCGCGCTGATGAGTCTTTATGACGGACGAACACTGGTTCAGACCGTAACGGGATCGCTGGCGTGCGGCGTTCTTGCCATGGCCGTGGCCGGGTCGTTGCGCTTCTTCGGTTTTCCTGAAGATGCCGTGACGTTTATCGGCGCATCAATCGGTTTTATGGGCGCAGAGAAAGCACGCGACAAGGTTATTGCAGCCTTTAATCGCAGGGTGAAGGAGAAGGACGAATGAGCAACACATTTAAATTCAGCAGCCGGAGCGAAAAGAATTTGCAGGGCGTAAATCCTGATCTGGTGAAAGTGACCCGACGGGCACTGGAAATTTCGGAAGTGGATTTTGGTATCACCGAAGGGTTGCGCAGCCGTTACCGCCAGAAGCAACTTGTGGCCACAGGTAAGAGCCAGACCATGAACAGCCGCCACCTTACGGGACATGCCGTGGATGTTGTGGCTTATATCGGCAGCCAGGTGTCATGGGAATGGCCGCTGTACGAAAAAATCGCAGCAGCATTCAGACAGGCCAGCCGGGAACTGAATATTCCGGTGGAATGGGGCGGCGACTGGAAGACCCTGAAAGACGGACCGCATTTTCAGTTACCACACGGAGCCTATCCGGCATGAAGCTCTGGCCCACGCTTGGCGTCGCTTTCCTTCTGATTGCCGGATGGGGAACATCCATGCGTCTGTCGTGGTCGCTGGGCCGGGAGAACGCCAGAAACGAAGCGCAGGCCAGCGCCCTGAAAAGCACCGTCGACACCCTGAATATCATCAGCACCGGGGTACAGGATATGCAGCAGGTGCTGGCGCAACTCCGCGTGGAAAATCAACAGAGAAATCAGGACGGAGAGGCCAGACGTGAACAGCTACGCAACGATATTGCAAAAGATGAATGCGCCCACGCTTTGCCTGACGCTCGTTTTACTGACAGGTTGCGCAGGCACGCAGAACGCGCCACGGCCAGCGCCGTCAGTCCGGCTTATACCGCAGACGCTGACCATACCGGTAACGCCACCCCCCTTCCCTGACACTCCCACATGGGGAAATCTCGGTATATGGGGCGACCGCCTTCTGGATGCACTGGAAACCTGTAACGCGGATAAACGGGCCATTGAATTACTGGAACAGCGCAGACTGCAACGACTGAACAACGAGGACAACAACCATGCTGAAAACTGATTCCCTGCGTGAAGCCATGACCCGTTCATGCCGATGGTGTCAGGCCAACCCGGAAAAATTCACCATTTTCGTGGAGAGCGGCAACATTGAAACGACAGGAGAAACCCCATCGTTTGTTTACCGCTATCAGATGGTGATGTTTGTCATGGATTACGCCGGGGAGCTGGACGACCTCACGCTGCCGCTGCTGGCGTGGTTATCCGAAAATCAGCCACAGTTGTTGCTCAACCCTGAGCGTAATCAGGACATCAAATTTTCCGCAGTTATCAATGACGATGACAGCGCCGATCTCCTGTTTACGCTCCCCCTGCGGGAACGCGTTCGCATCACGCGCAGCAGTCAGGGCACACCGCAGGCAGAACACCTGCCGGAGCCAAAACCACGTCTGCCCTCTTCCGAAGGCGACTGGTCGCATGTATTCCAGGATGTGACGTGGGGTGAAAGCGATGGATAAGGCATTCACCCGCGTGGATGAAACCTTTGAGGCCATCCGCGACAGCCTGAATCAGCAGGCCATCAATAACATCGCCAGAAAGCTGGCACAGGATTTACGCCGCGCCCAGCAGGCGCGTATCCGGTCACAGAAAGCGCCGGACGGGACCGCGTGGACACCACGCAGACGGCGCGTAACCCGGATACAGGAACGCATTCGCTTTATCTGGAATAACGAAGCACGCACGCTGAAAAACTGGCATCACGATACGGGGAAATACGGGCGAACCATTACCGGGTGGGATGAGGATAAAAACAATATCCGCACGTTTTACCGGGATGACATCGACCGCTTTCTGGAAATACGCACCCGGCGCATCAACCAGGACAGCACAAAGCGCGTCCCCATGTTCGTAAAACTGCGCACCGCCCGCTACCTGAAAGCCCGTGCAGATGCTTCCGGTGTGACGGTGGGTTACAGCGGCGTGGCCGCACGTATTGCACGCGTTCATCAGTTCGGTGAGCGCGATCAGGTTGCGCCGGGCATTTTCACCGATTACCCGGTACGTGAGCTGTTGGGCATCAGTCAGGCAGATGAACGCCTGATTTATAACACGGTGCTGGGCCGGATTGCGGAGGCTGTACGGTGAGCGCAGAACTCATGCGACTGCTGAGCAACATCATCCGCACCGGGATCATCTCTGAAGTTGATGAGAAGTCCTGGCGCGTGCGCGTTCGCAGCGGCGAACTGGAAACAGGCTGGTTGCGCTGGAACACCACGCGCGCGGGAGCCTTCAATGTGTGGCTGCCGCCATCACCAGGCGAACAGGTGGTAATTGCCTGCATTGGCGGCAACCCGGAAACCGCCATGATAATTGGCAGTCTGTGGAGTGATGCCAGTCCGGCACCCGGCAAAAGCCTGAAAGAAATCGTGATCAGCGCGCCGGACGGCGCGGTGTTCCGCTACGACGCGGACGCTGGCGCACTGAGCGCCAGCGGCATGAAAACGGCCACTTTACAGGCATCCGTCAGCGTGAAACTGGACACGCCCGTCGTGGAATGCACAAACCTTCTGAGAACGGCGACGCTTGACGTCACAAAAGGAGGAAAGATGAGCGGCAATATCACGCACAGCGGCGGCAACTTCACCTCAAACGGCATTACCGTGCATACGCATAAACACGGTGGCGTGAAAGGCGGCAGCGATTCGACAGGAGGCCCGCAGTGACAACCCGCTACACAGGAATGAATCCGGACGGGACGGGAAACCTGAACGATATGGAGCACCTGAAACAGTCAGTCAGGGATATCCTGACCACCCCGCTGGCAAGCCGGGTTATGCGACGGGAATATGGCAGCCTTGTGCCTGATTTGATTGACGAACCCATGAATAACACCACGCGTCTGCAATGCATGAGTGCTGCCGTGATTGCGCTGACACGATGGGAACCCCGCATTGCCCTGGACGCCATCGACGTTGTCTGGAAGGCAGGAGGCCGCGCCGGGGTGACGCTGTCGGGCACTGTCATGCAGACCATGCAGAATGTTGAATTAACCATCACGCTGAGAGAGTAAATCATGCCTGCTGTTGACCTTTCCCAGTTACCGGAACCCGCCATCATCGCGGAGCCTGATTTTGAGGCAATTCTGGCTGACACAAAGGCCATGATGATTGCGTCCTATCCTGCCGAACAGCGTGAAGCCGTCTCCGCCGCGCTGGAGCTGGAATCGGAACCCCTGAACGTTATCGCTCAAACCATGTCTTTTCGTGAAATGCTGTTACGCCAGCGGGTTAACGAGGGCGCACGCGCCTGCATGTTAAGCCACGGTTCAGGGACAAATCTGGACAACCTCGCGGGCAATATGAACACAAAGCGCCTGGTTATCACTCCGGCAACGGATACCACCGACGCGGTGATGGAGAGCGACACCTCGCTGAGATTGCGGGCTCAGCGGGCGTACGACGGCCTGAGTGTTGCTGGCCCGTCAGGTGCATACGAGTATTTTGCCCGCAGCGCCAGCGGTCTGGTGCGCGATGCGCGGGCTATCAGTCCGTCTCCGGCCTGTGTGACGGTTTCCATCCTGTCCACTGAAGGCGACGGCACAGCAACGGAGGCGTTGCTTAATACCGTTCGCGCCGTTCTGAATGCAGAGGATACCCGCCCGGTGGCCGACCGCCTGACGGTACAGAGCGCCAGAATCGTGACATGGCGGCTGAATGCAAAACTGTACTTTTACCCCGGCCCGGAATCCGAACCTATTCTGGCCGCGGCGGAATCGTCATTCAGGAAGTGGCTGGCTGAACAGGGGCTTATCGGTCAGGACGTGGCGTTGTCCGCCATTGCTGCCGCACTTCATGTGCACGGCGTGCAACGCGTGGAGATAATCGAACCCACACAGAATATGGCCATCAGCGACATACAGGCGGCGCGCTGTGAGTCATTTACCATCAGCGAAGGTGGGCGCAATGAGTAATTCACTGTTACCGCCATCAGCCAGCAGTTTCATGCGTTGTGCCGAAGCCGTCGGAACACGCATTACAGACATTCCGGTAGACCTCAATACGCTGTGGTCGCCGGATACCTGCCCGGTGCATCTGCTGCCTTATCTCGCCTGGGCGTTTTCCGTTGACCGCTGGGATCGCAACTGGCCGGAAGAGACAAAGCGACAGGTAATTCGTGATGCATGGCTGATACACCGACACAAAGGGACCATCAGCGCACTGCGAAGAGCCGTGGAGCCTCTCGGCTACCTGATTGAAGTAAAGGAGTGGTGGCAACTCAACGAGGAGCCAGGAACATTTCGCATTGTTGTCGGAGTACTTGATCAGGGCATCACCGATGAAATGTATCAGGAACTTGAGCGCCTTGTTGCGGATGCAAAACCAGTAAGTCGCCATCTGACGGGGCTGGCGATCAGCCTGAGTGTGAACGGAAAGATTTTCGTTGGTACGGGATGCTATCACGGCGATGCCCTGACGGTTTATCCCTACACCCCGGAGTCCATTATTGTCGAAGGGGATTATTTCCCTGCCCCGGCCATTCATTTAATTGATAATCTGAGAGTAAACGCATGACAGTGAAATACTACGCCATTCTGACTAATCAGGGCGCAGCACGACTGGCTAACGCGACGATGCTCGGCAGTAAGCTGAATCTGACGCAAATGGCCGTTGGTGATGCAAATGGTGTGTTACCAACACCAGACCCTGCACAAACAAAACTGATTAACCAGAAACGCATTGCACCGCTGAATCTTCTGAGTGTTGACCCTAACAATCAGAGCCAGATTATTGCGGAGCAAATCATCCCTGAAAACGAGGGAGGATTCTGGATCCGTGAGATTGGTCTTTATGATGATGAAGGTGTACTCATTGCGGTGGCAAACTGCCCGGAAACGTACAAACCGCAGTTGCAGGAAGGCAGTGGACGCACCCAGACTATCCGCATAATTCTGGTTGTCACGAACACCGAAGCCATCACGCTGAAAATCGACCCGTCTGTGGTTCTGGCAACCCGCAAATATGTGGATGATAAAATCTCAGAGCACGAACAGTCACGACGTCACCCGGACGCCTCGCTGACCGCAAAAGGTTTTACTCAGTTAAGCAGTGCAATTAACAGTGAATCAGAAACACTGGCCGCAACACCGAAAGCAGTTAAGGCTGCATATGACCTGGCTGACGGGAAATATACCGCCCAGAACGCCACCACAACACAAAAAGGGATTGTTCAGCTCAGTAGCGCCACGAACAGCACGTCTGAAACGCTGGCAGCGACACCAAAAGCTGTTAAGGCGGTAATGGATGAAACGAGCAAGAAAGCACCATTAAACAGCCCGGCACTGACCGGAACGCCAACAACACCAACAGCGCCACAGGGGACTAATAGTACCCAGATCGCAAGCACGGCTTTCGTTATGGCCGCGATTGCCGCACTTGTAGATTCGTCACCTGATGCACTGAACACGCTGAACGAACTGGCTGCGGCGCTGGGCAATGACCCGAATTTTGCGACCACCATGACTAACGCGCTTGCGGGTAAGCAACCGAAGGATGCCACCCTGACGGCGCTGGCGGAGCTTGCTACATCAGCAGATAAACTCCCATATTTTACAGGAGCAGATCGTGCCGCGTTAACCGCGTTGACAAGTGTTGGACGTGCCATTCTTGGTAAAACCAGCACTCAGGGAGTTCTTGATTACCTTGGTTTGGGAGAAACGATAGATAAAGCCTCCGGAGCTATGCAGAAATCGGCTAATGGATATGATATTTCTGATGTATCAGCCTTCCGAAATGCGCTCCAGTTAGGGACCGCTGCAACACGAGATGTTGGAGCAGATAATGCCTCGAAGTTACTGGATTTAGACAGCTTCAGGTCAATGATGTCAGGTAATGGCTACATCTACATTCCATGCATTGCGACGACAGGAAACCCGGTGAAACTTATGTTGCAGTGGGGAACGGTGGCAACACAAAAGGGAGTTGATGCTGGATATGCCTTACCATTTGCTTTTCCCTATGCAGGTTTGTTTGCGACCGGAAACCGTGGAACATCTGGCTACAATGCCGCGATGAATGTGCGTATTGCCAGCAGAACGCATATCAGTATTCAGAACTGGTCGCCATCCGGAGAGGGCACCGAAGATTGTTGTTTTATCGCGTTGGGGTATTAAGAATGAATAAATTTTATAAAGGCTCTTTCTATCCGGAAGCACTAAAAGATGTATATATCAGCGCCGGTTCATGGCCTGAAAATGGCGCTGATGTTGATGATGAAACAATGGCAATTTACACAGGCGTAGCGCCAGAAGGCAAAACGCTGGGGGCTGATAAAAATGGTAATCCTGCGTGGATTGATATCCCGCCACTCTCCGCTGAACAACAGATTATTCAGGCTGAACAGAAAAGAACGGTATTGTGTTCTATGGCTGATAAGGAAATAGTCTGGAGACAGGATGCTTTTGATGCGGAAATCGCGACGGCAGAAGAAACCGCCGCGTTATCTGAATGGAAAAAATACCGGGTCTTGCTGATGCGCGTTGATACATCAAATCCCGTCTGGCCTACGCCTCCGGGGGAGCAGGCCAATTGATATCCGGCGCGGTGCTGGTATCTGTTGCCGTCACCGCGTCAATGTAATCCAGCACAGCGTTAAGCCGGGTTGTTTCTGCCTGCGTCAGTTTCCGCCCGGCCTGTAATTTCAGCTGAGTCAGACTAATGGAAGCCATTGCAGCATCAATCAGCAACTGGCGCTGTGCTTCTGCCGCGTCTACTGCGGCGCTATGCTGTGCCTCGGTATCCGTCACCCATTTCTCACCATCCCATTTATCGTATGGCGTTAACGGTGAAAGCGTGACATAACCGTCTTTGATGGCACCGATATAATCCACTGTAACAGCTGCGCCATTTTCGATTGAGTAAACAGTCTCATTGCGATGGTCCTCTTCATGGCTCCATCCCTTACCCGTGAATACTGCCACTTGCCCCGGAATGTTTTCGCCCGGGTCAATACCAGTGGAACAGGCGGGCATACTTACGCCAGTATTAATATATTCATCAGACCAGCCCGTATATTCAGACGTTACTGCATCATAATAAAAACAACGCATATCACCCGGCACTGTAGCCAGTCCATTTTCATCAAAAACAGGTTTCATTATTTAGCCCTCACCAGAAAGTTAAATGCAATATTTCGCGGTCTGACAGCAACAAAATTAACACCATCTCCTACTGAGTTACTGGTGTACTGAAATCGAGAGAAACCTGGCTGGTGTGCTGATATTCCATCGTAATCAGCAATCGCATGGCCGGACCCTTCTGGATAATTACCACCAAATTGCGATAAAGATGTTGCTGCCTGCCAGCTTAATAATGCTCGCCCACTGTCCGCCCCTCGCCCATCATCCCAGATACGAATGAAGTCACCGCGGGCTTCAGGTAATACCAGCGAAGGAAACACTTTTGCCAGCACAGGGTAATCAGTGGCAGAGAATTTCGCGCCGTTGAACTTCAAAAACACCATGCCGGACCAGCTTTCGATTACGGTATCTGGCATTGCGGCGGACGGCCAGAAGAACGGAACGCCAATAGCTGGAGCACCTTCTCCCAAACCAACGTTTAAGAAAATGCAGAGATTACGGCTAACTGGCATCATCCCCGGTTTTTATTCAGGGGATCCATCATGCTTATTGGCTATGTCCGCGTATCAACAAATGACCAGAATACAGAATTGCAGCGTAACGCGCTGGAGTGCGCAGGATGTGAACTGATTTTTGAAGATAAAATCAGCGGAACGAAATCAGCCAGACCGGGATTGAAAAAACTGCTCAGAACGCTATCAGAAGGAGATACGCTGGTTGTCTGGAAGCTGGACAGACTGGGCAGAAGTATGAAACACCTGATCACGCTTATTGAGGAATTGCGGGAAAAAGGTGTTAATTTCCGTAGTCTGACGGACAGCATTGACACATCAACACCCATGGGGCGTTTCTTTTTTCACGTCATGGGAGCTTTAGCCGAAATGGAACGTGAATTAATTGTAGAGCGTACACTGGCCGGGCTGGCAGCAGCACGCGCACAAGGACGCATTGGCGGACGTCGCCCGAAGTTGACAAAAGAACAACACGAGCAAATAGCGAGGCTGATTAAAAACGGTCATGACAGGAAACAACTGGCGATCATTTACGACATCGGCATATCGACGATTTATCGTTATCACCCTGTAGGCGATATACAGGCTGAAGAAACAACCAGGCAGACTCAGGAAAATGAAAACCGCTAATCTGACCATTAGCGGTTTTGCGTTAATCAAAACAGCCCTTTAACGGAGCTGGCCGCGCTGTTAAGGGATGATGTGACCTTATCTTTGAAGCCGGACAGCATATCACTGAACGATGAGGATTGCAGGCGCTCCCGCAAATCCTCATCACAGCGTTCAAGAGTCAGTGAAAATTCTATCTTTTTCGCCTTACCGTAGCGATCAAACTCGGAGCGGGTCGTATTCGTTCCGGTCAGGACATACATGCCGTAAATCTGCCCGACACCATCAATCAGAGGCCAGGGGCGTCCTGTATATGCCTGCGTGGTCAGCAACGAAAGCGACACTTCGCCACCTGTAATTTCAGGATAAAGCACGCCGGAAAGCACGATGCGATCATCACCTGCGCCGATATACTGCCAGCTTGCTGAACGGTTAACGCGTTCATTTTTCACATGCCGCCAGCTTTTGTTTTGCTGTAACTGCTGATGCGGCAATGTGCGCAGCTCAAAAACAAACATGCCGTAGATCATCATCATGGCCATGACTCCTCAATCTTTATCGTAAAAACTGCCACGCCCGGCACGGGCGCGCCGTTCCATTTCTGCCCTGACCATTTCACCGACCAGTTTCGCCAGTTCGCGGGGATTCTGCGTAACAACGTTATGCAGATGAACATGAATTTCACCACCAAATCCGGAGGCAACAGGCTCCCGGTTACGGGAAGTTACAGGAACTGATGCCACTGGAGATCGTATGGCCTCCGCCACCGGGTGGGAGCTGGCCGCAACAACAGGGACCAGCGCCGGAGGCAGCGGAGCCGGGACCACGGGGGTGATATTAATTGCGGGGGCAGGCTTTCTGACCTGTGCAATCTTCCGCTCCTGCCACTCCCCACGAACAGCAAGTGCGCGGGGCAAGTTCTTAAAGACAATATCGCCGGGGCCAATGCGTTTTTTCGTCTCATCAACCAGCTTACCTGTGTTATCAGCAATTTTGCTGAGTCTGCGTAGCGTCCCGGTATTGCTGTCTGTGAGCGGTTTGTTGTCTTTGGGTTTATCACCTCCGGTGCCATTGCCATTTTCCACAGGCTTCGGCGGATTGATTTTCGCCAGGTCCCCCTGAAGTAAGGCAACCTTGTCCTGAAGAATGGCCGCACGCTGTGCGTCTTCGATTTTCTTGCGCGCCCTTTCCGCTTCATCCGGAAGGACGCCAAGTTTTTCAAGTATCCACGCCAGCGTATCCAGTAGCATTTTTGCAGGTGTCAGAACAAGTTGTAACGCACCGCCAAGAACGTTACCGAATACCTCGCCAGCACTGGTACATTTATCCAGCGTTTCCTTGCTGGACTCCATCGGTGACAACAGCGATTTAAACCAGTTAAACACCTGGCTGATCCCGCTTCCGATTGCGTCAAAAACAGGACCAAACCGTTCAAAGGTTTCGCGCAACGGGGTCAGCCTTTCCATAATCCCGCTGAACACCCCGGCAAAAAATGCCCTGATGGGATCCCAGTATTTCCAGATAAGGACGGCAGCTCCGGCAAGCGCAGCCACGATAAGACCAACCGGACTGAACAGCGCCCCGATAGCGCCTCCCAGTAAAGAAACGGAACCCGTCACCATTCCCCATAGTGCTGGCAGGACCCTGACAGCATTCATTGATCCGGTCAGGAGAGAAAAACCAAGACGCAGTTTTGCCAGCGGACCAGCAAGCACACCAATAGCCAGCGACAACGAGCCAGCCGTTGCAGTCATTGCCAGCAACGCACCGCCTGCTATCAGTAGCTGGCGCGTCAGTGCCGGATGGGCCTGCGCCAGCGCCGTCACCCTTGATACCACCCGCGTGAGCCACTGCGTGACAGAACGCAGCGGACCGTCAATCAGATCTGCAATGCGGATGCGCAACCCTTCCCATGCACTGCCGAGTGATTTCAGATCGCCGTCAAGGTTGTTGGCCATGACCTTTGCTGTGCGTTCAGCCTCACCGCGCGCGCCTTCAAGTTCTTTTCTCAGTTTAGGTAAGGAACCGTCACCCGCTGCATCAACGAGCGCCATAAACGATGTGAAAGCCTCTTCTCCGGCAATGTCCTTAAAGAACGATACCCGGTCAACTTCCCCGTATTTGCGGGTGGCTTTATAAAGGTCGGCCAGCACATCCTCCATCGGGCGCATTTTGCCGTTCGCGTCAGAGACTGCCACACCAAGCTCTTTCAGCGCCTCTGCTGCTGCCTTTGGCGGTGATGCCAGACGAGCCAGGCTGGCACGCATTGCCGTCCCGGCATCACTCCCTCTGATACCCATATTCGCCAGCACGCCCGCCATCGCTGCGGCCTGCTCCAGCGATATTCCCAGCTTACCCGCCACCGGACCTGCATATTTCATGGTTTCACCCAGTGCGCGAAGGTCAGTGTTGGTACGGGTAAACGCTGCGGTGAGTGTGTCGCCGACCCGGTCCATCTGGTCAGCAGAAAGACCGAACTGCGTCAGAATATTTGAGCCAATATCCGCCGTCTCACCGAGGTCCATACCGCCAGCCGTTGCCATGCTCAGTACGCCAGGGAGCGCAGCCTGAATGGCCTGTGGTGTGAAGCCAGCCATTGCAAGAAATGCCTGCCCACTGGCGGCATCGCCTGCGGTGAACTGCGTTTCAGAGCCAAGTTTTAACGCCTGCTCACGCAGCGCCTTAAACTGCGGGCTGTTTTTGTCGATTCGCGTCAGTGCCTGAACGCGGGACATCTCTTTCCCGAACCCGATCGCAGGCTGCAAAAAACGCCCGGCAGCATAGCCGCCCGCCGCTGCCGCACCAATTGCCAGCGCACCACCTGTTTTCAGTTTTCCCGCTGTTTCCTGCGCGCGCGAATACCGCTCACGCGCCCGCGTTACACGCGCAAGCGCCTGCCGTTCGCGTTCAAGCTGGTTGTTGTACTGTTCGGTGCGTCTGATGGCCTGCTGGATGGTGTTATCGCTGCCTGTCAGGGAAATGCCGTGGCGTTTCAGCTCTCCGCCAAGCTCCCGCATTTTCTGAATTTCCCGTGTGCGCGATTCATTCAGGCGTTCAAGCCGGGTGCTTAACTGCTGCATCAGCTTTTGTTGTTTTTCGCTGAGCACTGTACCCGTGCGTTGTAACTGATTAAGGGCGTTAAGCTGGCGTCGTGCTTTCACGATGCCCGCATCCGCTTTACTGACAGCGTCACGGGCGCGCTCAAATGAACGCGCCTGACGCTCGAGATTTTTGATCGCCCCCTGCGTTCGCTGGATGGAGTCACCAAACTGCCCCATCAGGCGGCGGGCGTTTTCGGCAGGCCGGGTCAGCCTGTCAACGGCGCTGAAAGCGACCCGGATATCAAGAGTCTTCATTGTCTGCATTCCCGCTGCGAAGTGCCGCCCGCTCACGCCAGCTAACCACTTCGCCGGGCGTCATCATGAAGATTTCGGCGGGCGACCAGTTAAAAATGGCGGCGATATCTGCCACCAGATCTTCGATGTGCTCAAAGCACACCAGGGTGATTACGCTGCCGTCTCCTGCGCGCTCTTCGCGCCAGAGTCTGGCTCGCTCATAAAATTTACAGCCACAGCGCACAACTGAATAAAATCGCGTGACGACATTTTTCTAATCATCACTTCATCCAGTCGTGGCGAGGTCACGCGAGGCAACAGCGTGAACATGGTATCCGCTTTCAGATTCAGCACATCAGACAGCGACAGACCACGCAGGGATCCAGCCTGTTCAATAGCCCCGGTGATCTCCACATACGTGATTTTTTCGCCACCACGCTCAATTGGTCGGGTCAGTTTTACGCCACGTTCGACAGCCATATCCTCACCTGCCGTCACATCATCCGCCACGGTGTTATTCCGGGTTTCAGTATCGATGTCTTTCATCAGTTTTCTCCTTTTCAGTCAGAGGCGACGCACTGCGCCGCCTGCATATTACTTATCAGCCAAGCCCGAGCGCGGAACGGATACGGTCAGGCACAATGTCCTTGCCGTCCTTCCGGTAAATGAAGTTCAGCAGGTCAATCTCCCACAACGGGCGATCGTTAACACTCAGCTTGTAGTAGGTGTTTTTAATGGCGTAAGTGTGTGATGTGGCTTCGCCCTGTTTGGCTTCCCCCATATCAATTTCCGTCACACGTCCGCGCATTTCGACTTCATACAGGTCGCTTTCTGCATCGGTGTAGTATTCACCCGCAAAACGCAGCAGCGTGCCGTCAATCGTGCCGCCATACTTAAGGAACAGCTCACGAACTGCGCCCCCCATGACAAAGCTCGCATCAAGCGCGGAGTCGTCCAGACCGAGATCAATACTTACCGCACCCATCATGCCACCACCCCGGTAGCTGTCGGTTTTGCGCGTCAGCTTAGGTAGAGTGACGGACGTCACCTTACCCACTTCGTTTTCACCATCCACAAACAGCGTAAAAAAGCGAAGATGTTTTGGCACAGCCATCAGGCACCTCCCAGCACCGCAAATGCGGGTTCAAAGTATTCATCAGTAAACGTCTGGTAAAGCTCCATGTCTTCCAGTGGCGGAACGGGCGTATATTTGTAGCGAATACGCACACGCCCCTGACGTAAATCCGTGGTGCTGTTATCCACCACGTCATACCAGCACTCCGCGCCAATCAGTTTCCCGGCAGTAACCAGTGAATCCAGTTTTGCCCTGATGGCACTGATAACATCCTTCACGTTCGCAGGCGTCAGTGGACTGTCGATGGTTTCAAACTGCGCTTCCGCAATTGAATCAGCCAGCACCTGTGCGGTTCGGGTATACACCTCAAAGATGTAGGCGTTCGTTTCCGGTGTGCGGTTGCCCCAGAATCGGAACCCGTTGCGACGAATAATGGTCGTGATTTCTTTGTTGTTGAGGCTGCTGGCATCGCTGTCTTCGGCCTGCAACGACCAGAACACATGCCTCGACATCCCCAGCACATTTTTAACCGGAACGTTGGACAGTGATTTGTGCCATCCCTGCTCATGGTCAATGTACGCACGAAGGCCGCACGCATAGGCAGGCGCGGGGAACGTTTCGTTTTTGCCACTTTTCGGGTTGTAGGCGATGAAGTCCGGCCATAGGAGCATCACCTCACGTTCGTTGAATTTCTGGCGGTAGGTAATCGCCTCAGCCATCGTATTACAGCCGTGACATGAGGCATACACAAACGCGCGCAGTTTACCTGCAATCACGCACAGGGATTTTGTTACAGCCTCCGTGTCCAGCTCCGGCGCGGCCAGAATACGCGGACGGTATCCGATGCTTTCATCCTGCTCTGCAACAAGCAGCGCATACATCCCCGTATAGCTGCCGTCATCCTCAGAACCACCGATAACCAGTTGATCCTGCGTCTTTTCGTCTTCTTCTTTGTGTTCAGCCACGCGAACGACGATCACCTTTGTGCTCACCTGGTCTGCGATGGCCTTAAGCGCACGATAAAGCGTCCCCGTTGTCCCGCATTTTCCCAGCACGTCATTGACGCGGGTCAGCAGTGTGGGCTTGTTCAGCGGGAACAGCTTCGCGTCCGCATCATCCGCCGTTGCCACGATACCGATAACGCTGGAATCAACATCGTTAATCGCTGTTACCAGGTCGGTATTTTCCGTAACACGGGCACCATGAAAACGAGTTTCACTCATAGCTTCAGCCCCTTGTATCCGTTAAATGATTCGGCAACAATCATCACCCACCACGCGCGTAATCTCACCCCTGCGCCATTCTCCCGCCACGGCGACAACAAAAAGCAGTAACCCCCTCCGCACGCACATGCGACCATGCCACACAGGGAGGGAGCAGATGACCGACACCACCATGCAATTGCTCAGTCAGGGCACAGACCCCGTGAAAATGCCGGATTTTGATATTCTCGCGGAGGGTAAAACGCTGTCAGGCGTGGCAGAGCGCCTGATGAGCCTGTCACTGACCGACAACCGGGGATTTGAGGCGGACCAGCTCACCATCACGCTGGATGATGCGGATGGTCAGTTGCAGCTACCGCCACGGGGCGCGCGCCTGACGGTTCTCATTGGCTGGAAAGGAGAACCGCTGACAGAAAAAGGCACTTACATTGTTGATGAAATCGCTCACGAAGGACCGCCGGACAGGCTGACTGTTTCAGCCAGAAGCGCAGATTTTCGGGATGAATTTAACGTTAAACGTGAGGTGTCCTGGCATGATGTGACCGTTGAGCGTGTGGTATCCGCCATCGCTCATCGGTATGGTCTGAAACCGCAAATCAGCGAAATGCTGATGGATATCGAAATCGACCACGCCGACCAGACCGAAGAAAGCGACATGTCCTTCCTTACGCGCATGGCGGAAATGCTGGGCGCAATCACCACGGTAAAAAGCGGTAATCTGTTATTCATCATGCCAGGCGGTGGCGTGAACGCACAGGGCCAGCCGTTGCCCTCGTTCGCCATCACGCGCAGCAGTGGCGATCGCCATCAGTTCCGCATTGCTGACCGCGAAGCGTATACGGGGGTACGCGCTTACTGGCTTGATCTTAATTACGGGAAAAAGAAAAAAGTCAGCGTGAAACGCCGCAAACCGAAAAAGGAGAAAAGCAGCAGTCGGGAAGGCGATTATATGGAAGGTGCGGAAGGCAACGTGTTTGTGTTACGCAAGACTTATCAGAACGAGCAGGCAGCAAGACGTGCAGCAGCGGCAAAGTGGCAGCAGCTACAACGCGGAGCCGCATCATTCTCCATCACGCTGGCGCGTGGACGCGCAGAACTCTACCCCGAAATGCATGGCACGGTAACAGGATTTAAAAGCGAGATTGATAATCAGGACTGGATTATTGCAAAAGCCGAGCACACCATTGATAACAGCGGCTTTACCACACAGCTTGAGCTTGAAGCAAAAATCCCGGAATGGATAGCAGAAACATAGTGAGTAATTTAGACGTATTGACCCAGACTCAAGCTGGCACACTTATCTCCAGATTTTAATCTAACAATTGGCTCTATGCTAAATAGTGAGTTGTTAGCTAGTAGCATATTCTTCTTGGCTCATTTAAATAGTGCTTATGCACATTGAAGAATTAATGGTTAAAAATGAAACAGCCTCATACAGAGGCTGTGATTTTGTATAATTGGAGCACAGGGATTATTCTTGTTGAAAATGAAGAGAACACTCTATAGGTGATTCTTCATTAAACTGTTCAAATAGCTCAATCATACGATAACGGCTAATTCCCACTATTGTTCCATCTTTTTTAAAAGACAAACCAATTCCAGCCAAAAGAAATGTTGACTCCAGTTCTTTTTTTAATTCTTGCCCCTTAGAGAAAAAATACATTGCACCACCACTCATTCCCTCTGGAGAAGGGCCTTTACTTACCTGTCCTTTATATTTTAAATCTATATTCTTAACCTTGTATGTTCCTGTTATTTCAATTTTATTGAATGTTTTAACCTCGGATATTATAGTGAAATACTTGGCATTTTTAAAAAACAGGCCATCTTCGTTAGAAGCTACCGTTTGATTTACTATTGAACTAGGGCGTTTTGTTCTGTGAATTGTTTGTGTTTTGCACCAGTTTTTAGGGAAGCCTGTCCATGCAAAATGTTTCTTATCAAATCCAATAAAATTGAAATTATCTTTAAGCGAGAAATAATTTTTCCCATCAAGTATCATATTAAAGCAATCGACAATGACTAAATCATCTTCTTCAAAAATTCGATGTCCTATAGAGATACTAGTCAAAGCAAAAAATTCACCATCAGAACCCAGTATGTAAATATTTCTGATGTCATCTTTATCCCTCAGAGCATGAGCAGCAAAAACCACATAGTGTGATTGCTTGTAATATATAAACGTTCCAGTCGATGAATAATTATAATCGCCTAGTTCATTTCGTATGTAGAGCGGAATAACAAATTTTTGTGATTGTCTATCATAACTATCAGATTGATATTTAAAGTCAGTCATTTTTTATCCATTTCCAGATGAAAGAATAATTTCTGCTTGTTTTAATTGATAACCACAGTTTCTACCGTGCACTAATACACAGATATGCATCATAACATCGTTCAAAGCAGGCTGTTAGTTGGAATCTCAACTTATACAACTTAGAATAGCGGCAGCACCACGTTAGGGAGGTCGCTATGTTCCGTTGTCCGCTTTGTGGCGCATCTGCCCGCATCCGCACCAGTCGTCCGGAAAATGATTCAAACACTGTGCGGCAAAAGTATTACCAGTGTAACAACCTGGAATGCGGCGTATGCTTCTCAACACTGGAAGCTTTCCATAAATTCACATCGAAACACGCCTCCGGCGTTCACTCTTCAGAAGGTATCCCGTGGCATGAGCTGCCAGCTTCACACAGGGGAAACAATCAGATGAGCTTGCCTTTACCTCAGAATTAACAGGCAGAATTGCCGGAGTAACAAAAAAGCGATAGATTACGCGCGGGTGCCTTTCGGCTGATGGTCGGAGGGAATACCCGAAGGCCAGATGTGGAAAGGCCCCGGAAAACATACCTGTTTAACCGAGGCCCTAACCGCATTACCTTGACAAGTGAAAGGTTAGCGCCTCTCCAGAAAAGGAGCAAGTGCTATGTCGCAAAAATCGCTTACGGCCATCACGTTCTGCGTGACGGCAATCCTCATCATCTGGATGCTGCACGGTTCACTGTGCGAAATACGGATGAGCTTCTGGGGAGCGGAGTTTGCGGCGTTCTTACAGTGTAAGCAGTAAGGAAACCGCGACGGGGGAGCAATCCCCCGTCAATCGGTTGCCAGGGTAAGGTCGATAAGGCACCCTATCTCACAGACATGAACAACAAACCCGCAGCATAAAAACTGCGGGTTTTCTTTTTGGTGTCCTCACCGACTTGAAACAGTGATCAGACTATAAGACAAAGCCCACAATGTAGCGGGCTTACTCCCCCCCCCCCCCACTAAATGTGGACGCATAGTGGAACGAAGAGATATAAAACATTATAAATCAATTAGTTACTGAAAGAAAAAAGGCCGCAGAGCGGCCTTTTTAGTTAGATCAGATTACTCGTCTTTGGGCGAAGCGTTTTCGACCCGGCTTTTTAACTTCTGCCCGGGTCTGAAGGTCACCACGCGCCGTGCTGTAATGGGAATATCCTCGCCCGTTTTCGGGTTACGTCCCGGGCGTTGATTCTTATCACGCAGATCGAAGTTACCAAAACCAGAGAGTTTCACCTGTTCGCCGTTTTCCAGAGCGCGACGGATCTCTTCGAAAAACAGTTCAACCAGTTCTTTGGCATCCCGCTTGCTAAGCCCAAGCTTATCAAACAGATATTCTGACATTTCAGCTTTTGTAAGCGCCATAGGTTCAATCCCTCAATGATGCCTGGAATCGCTCTTTTAATGCCTCTACACATTTGGCGACGGTAGCGGCAATCTCCTCTTCTTCGAGTGTACGGCTGGTATCTTGCAGGATCAGGCTTATGGCGAGGCTCTTATACCCCTCCGCAACACCCTTACCGCGGTACACGTCAAATAAGTTTACGCCAACTACCTGATTTACGCCAACTTTCTTACATTCGGATAAAATATCCGCTGCGGGAACGTTTTCTGCGACCACCACCGCGATGTCACGACGGTTCGCCGGGAAGCGAGAAATCTCGCGCGCCTGAGGCACCACGCGGTCTGCGAGCTTGTTCCACTCCAGTTCGAACACCAGAGTGCGACCGTTAAGATCCAGTTTACGTTCCAGTTCAGGATGAACAACCCCAACAAAACCAATACGTTCACCTTTCAGATAAATCGCTGCGGATTGCCCCGGATGCAGTGCCGGATTCGCTTCTGCACGGAACTCAACCTCATTCAGTTTACCGGTCAGGTCGAGAACGGATTCAAGATCGCCTTTCAAATCATAGAAATCAACGGTCTCTTTTGCCAGGTTCCAGTGCTCTTCGTAACGGTTACCGCAAATCACACCGGCTAACATCAGATCCTGACGAATGCCCAACGGTGCCTGAGTATCTGGTACGAAACGCAGACCGCTTTCGAAAATGCGCACACGGTTCTGCTGACGGTTCTGGTTGTACACCACGGTTGCCAGCAGGCCGGTCCACAGAGAAAGACGCATTGCTGACATTTCAACAGAGATCGGGCTTGGCAGCAGTAAGGCTTCAACGCCTGGATGGATCATCTGCTGCACTTTCGGATCAACGAAGCTGTAGGTGATCACTTCCTGATAGCCTTTGTCGTTGAGCAGCGTTTTCACGCGCTTGAGCGACAGGTCAGCTTCACGGTGAGTACCCATAATCAGGCTTGCCTGTACCGGCTCATCCGGGATGTTGTTGTAGCCGTAAACACGCGCGACTTCTTCGACCAGATCTTCTTCAATCTCCATATCGAAACGCCAGCTCGGCGCAACTGCCTGCCACTCGTCTTTGCCTTCGGTCACTTCGCAGCCGAGACGACGCAGAATGTCAGTTACCTGCTCATCCGCAATATGATGGCCGATCAGGCGATCCAGTTTGCTACGACGTAAAGTGATGGTTGCACGCTTCGGCAGCGTTGCTTCGTTGGTGATATCAATTACCGGACCAGCCTCACCACCGCAGATGTCGATCAGCAGACGGGTCGCACGTTCCATCGCTTTGTGCTGCAGTGCCGGATCAACGCCACGCTCATAACGGTGAGACGCATCAGTATGCAGGCTATGACGACGAGCACGACCGGTGATAGACAGCGGGCTGAAGAAAGCGCATTCCAGCAAGACGTTTTGCGTTTCGTCATTCACGCCAGAGTGTTCGCCACCAAAGATGCCGCCCATCGCCAGCGCCTTGTTGTGGTCGGCGATGACCAGAGTGTCAGCATTCAGCTTCGCTTCAGTGCCATCAAGCAGTACCAACGTTTCGCCCTCTTTCGCCATCCGCACCACAATGCCGCCTTCAATGCGATCTTTATCGAAAGCGTGCATCGGCTGGCCCAGTTCGAGCAGTACATAGTTGGTGACGTCAACAACTGCATCGATAGAACGGATCCCGCAACGACGCAGTTTTTCTTTCATCCACAGCGGAGTTGGCGCTTTAACGTTAATGCCTTTTACCACACGGCCAAGATAACGCGGGCAGGCTTCCGGCGCTTCGACTGTAATCGGCAGCGTGTCGTCGATGGTCGCACCAACCGGAACGATTTCCGGTTCAACCAGCGGCAGCTGATTCAGCACGGCAACGTCACGCGCAACACCAATGATACCTAAACAGTCGGCACGGTTTGGCGTCACGCTGATTTCGATGGTGTTGTCATCAAGTTTCAGGTATTCACGGATGTCGGTGCCAATCGGCGCATCCGCAGGCAGCTCGATAATGCCGCTATGATCGTCAGAAATTCCCAGCTCAGAAAAGGAGCACAGCATCCCTTCAGACGGTTCACCACGCAGTTTCGCCGCTTTAATTTTGAAATCACCCGGCAGAACAGCACCAATGGTAGCTACCGCCACACGCAGGCCCTGACGGCAGTTTGGCGCACCGCAGACGATGTCCAGCAGGCGATCGCCGCCAACATTCACTTTTGTCACACGCAGTTTGTCAGCGTTCGGATGCTGCGCACACTCAACCACTTCACCAACGACCACGCCGTGGAAGCTACCGGCAACCGGTTCTACACCGTCAACTTCCAGGCCCGCCATAGTGATTTGATTCGCCAGCGCATCGCTATCAATCGCCGGGTTCACCCATTCGCGTAACCACAGTTCACTGAATTTCATAATCTATTCCTGCCTTATTTAAACTGTTTGAGGAAACGCAGATCATTTTCGAAGAATGAACGCAGGTCGGTGACGCCGTAACGCAACATAGTCAGACGCTCCATCCCCATCCCGAAGGCGAAACCAGAGTAAACTTCCGGGTCGATGCCAACGTTACGCAGCACGTTCGGATGCACCATCCCGCAACCCAGCACTTCCAGCCATTTACCGTTTTTACCCATGACGTCAACTTCTGCAGAAGGCTCGGTGAACGGGAAGTAGGAAGGACGGAAGCGAATCTGCAAATCTTCCTCAAAGAAGTTACGCAGGAAATCGTGCAGAGTGCCTTTCAGGTTGGTAAAGCTGATGTTGGTATCAACAATCAGACCTTCCATCTGATGGAACATCGGCGTGTGAGTCTGGTCGTAGTCGTTACGATAAACGCGGCCAGGCGCAATGATACGAATCGGTGGCTGCTGGGCTTTCATGGTGCGGATCTGTACGCCAGAGGTCTGGGTACGCAGCAGGCGGGTAGTGTCAAACCAGAAAGTGTCGTGGTCAGCGCGCGCCGGGTGGTGACCAGGAATGTTCAGAGCATCGAAGTTATGATAATCGTCTTCGATTTCCGGCCCGGTTGCCACGGTAAAGCCAAGCTCACCGAAGAAACTTTCGATACGGTCGATAGTACGGGTAACCGGATGCAGACCGCCGTTTTCAATGCGACGACCTGGCAGAGAGACATCAATCGTTTCCGCCGCCAGACGCGCATTCAGTGCAGCGCTTTCCAGTTCCGCTTTACGCGCATTCAGCGCCTGCTGAACCTGCTCTTTCGCTTCGTTGATAACCGCACCAGCTGCCGGACGCTCTTCTGGCGGCAGCTCACGCAGGGTCGTCATCTGAAGGGTTAAGTGCCCTTTTTTACCCAAATATTCGACGCGCACATTATCTAACGCGGCAACATCTGACGCCTGGCTAATGGCCGCCTTCGCACTGGCAACCAGTTCTGCGAGATGTGACATGGTTTTCCTCATTGTGTCAGTGGTGACACTGGTTCGTTGGACTTAGAGCCTATCCCATCAGGCTATTTTACTTGCCATTTTGGTCCCGGGCAGTGCTCGAAATTCTCACGTACTTAAATACGCTCCGGTTTCTCCGCGCTGGCCGTGTCCAGACTGGCTGCGACAATTACACCTGATGAGACAGGCTTTTTATTTTTCAAAACGCGCATACAAAAAAAGCCTCCACTGGGAGGCTTTCAGGCGCTGTTTTCCGTTTCTCTTCTCACGCGCTAGCCTCCTGGATTCAGGTGCTAAAGTAAAAAAAGAAGCGGAAAATAGCAGCATTCATTGCTTGCGTTACCTTTTGGTACTCTTCAAAAGACCTTTATTGAAAAGGCTACGGCGATAAAAGTCAATGTTTTGATGGCGTTGAAACGAAAAGAGGGAGACTAGCTCCCTCTTTCAACTGGCTTATGCCAGAGCTGCTTTCGCTTTTTCAACCAGAGCGGTGAACGCTACTTTGTCGAATACTGCGATATCAGCCAGGATCTTACGGTCGATTTCAACAGAGGCTTTTTTCAGGCCATTGATGAATTTGCTGTAAGAAATACCGTTCTGACGTGCTGCTGCGTTGATACGCGCAATCCACAGTTGACGGAACTGACGCTTACGTTGACGACGGTCACGGTAAGCATACTGACCAGCTTTGATAACAGCCTGGAAGGCAACGCGGTATACGCGAGAACGCGCACCGTAGTAGCCTTTAGCTTGTTTCAAAATTTTCTTGTGACGTGCGCGTGCAATAACACCACGTTTTACGCGAGCCATATGTGCTCTCCTGTATCTATATTCTAATTAAAAAGTTAAAAACGTTAACGGCTTATGCGTACGGCAGGCACGCGATTACCAGGCCCAGATCGCCTTTGGAAACCATGGCTTTCGGACGCAGGTGACGTTTACGTTTGGTCGCTTTTTTGGTCAGAATGTGACGCAGGTTAGCGTGCTTGTGCTTAAAACCACCTTTACCGGTTTTTTTGAAGCGCTTAGCAGCACCGCGTACGGTCTTAATTTTTGGCATTTTAATAACTTCCACTTCGCATTGTTAATAAACGAAACAAAGGCGAACAAAGCCTGTGAAGCCCGAAGGCTCCACAGACAGTGCTACTTGAAGGCCTTACTGTTTCTTCTTAGGAGCGAGCACCATGATCATCTGGCGGCCTTCGATCTTCGTTGGGAAGGATTCGACCACTGCCAGTTCTTGCAAATCGTCTTTCACGCGATTAAGCACTTCCATACCGATTTGCTGGTGCGCCATCTCACGACCGCGGAAACGCAGCGTGATTTTGGCTTTATCACCCTCTTCGAGAAAGCGAATCAGGCTGCGGAGTTTTACCTGATAGTCGCCTTCATCTGTACCAGGACGGAATTTAATTTCCTTAACCTGGATAACTTTTTGCTTTTTCTTCTGTTCCTTAGAAGACTTGCTCTTTTCATAGAGGAATTTGCCGTAATCCATTATACGACAAACCGGCGGCTCGGCGTTAGGGCTGATCTCGACTAAGTCTACTCCGGCTTCTTCTGCTTTCTCCAGAGCTTCTCTCAGACTCACAATACCAAGCTGCTCGCCTTCCAGACCTGTTAAGCGAACTTCCTGGGCGCGAATTTCGCCATTGATACGGTTAGGGCGCGCCGTTTGAACTCGTTTTCCGCCTTTAATACCTTATTCCTCCAATTGTTTAAGACTGCGGCTGCGAATCTCTTGTTGCAGCTTCTCGATCACTTCATTTACGTCCATGCTTCCCAGGTCTTTACCACGGCGGGTGCGAACGGCAACTTTGCCTGATTCCACCTCTTTATCACCACAGACCAGCATATATGGGACGCGACGCAAAGTGTGCTCGCGGATTTTAAAGCCAATCTTCTCATTTCTCAAGTCTGCTTTAACACGAATGCCCGCATTTGATAGTTTTTGCGTCAATTCGTTAACGTATTCAGACTGTGAATCGGTAATATTCATGATAACAACCTGAACTGGCGCAAGCCAGGTCGGGAAGAAACCAGCGAATTCTTCGGTCAGGATACCGATGAAACGTTCCATCGATCCCAGAATTGCGCGGTGAATCATTACCGGTACTTTACGTTCATTGTCTTCGCCTACATAAGAAGCGCTCAGACGAGAAGGCAAAGAGAAGTCCAGCTGTACTGTACCGCACTGCCATGCACGATCGAGGCAGTCATACAGGGTAAATTCAATTTTCGGACCGTAGAAAGCGCCTTCACCCAGTTGATATTCAAACGGGATGTTGTTTTCTTCCAGCGCAACCGCCAGGTCCGCCTCAGCACGATCCCACATTTCATCACTGCCAATACGTTTTTCAGGACGAGTGGAGAGTTTGACGACGATCTTCTCGAAGCCAAAAGTGCTGTACATATCATAGACTAAACGGATACATCCGTTAACTTCATCGCGAATTTGTTCTTCAGTACAGAAGATATGCGCGTCATCCTGGGTAAATCCACGCACGCGCATCAGGCCATGCAGCGAACCTGACGGCTCATTACGGTGGCAGCTACCAAACTCGGCCATACGCAGCGGCAGATCGCGATAAGACTTCAGCCCCTGGTTGAAAATTTGTACGTGACCCGGGCAGTTCATCGGCTTAATGCAGTATTCACGGTTCTCAGAAGACGTGGTGAACATTGCATCTTTGTAGTTGTCCCAGTGACCGGTTTTTTCCCACAGGACACGGTCCATCATGAACGGACCTTTAACTTCCTGATACTGGTACTCTTTCAGTTTAGAACGAACAAACACTTCTAGTTCACGGAAGATGGTCCAGCCGTCGTTGTGCCAGAATACCATACCCGGCGCTTCTTCCTGCATATGGTACAGGTCGAGCTGTTTACCGATTTTACGGTGGTCGCGTTTCGCGGCTTCTTCCAGGCGCTGCAGGTAAGCGTTAAGCGCTTTTTTGTCTGCCCACGCCGTACCGTAAATACGTTGCAACATTTTGTTGTTGCTGTCGCCACGCCAGTAAGCCCCTGCCGTTTTCATTAGTTTGAAATGATGGCAGAAACGCATGTTCGGTACGTGCGGACCGCGGCACATATCGACATATTCTTCATGGAAGTACAGACCTGGCTTGTCATCATGGGCGATGTTTTCGTCAAGAATGGAGACTTTGTAGCTCTCCCCACGGTTGGCGAAAGTTTCACGCGCTTCGTGCCAGCTGACTTTCTTCTTAATGACGTCGTAGTTTTTCTCAGCAAGCTCATGCATCCGCTTCTCGAGTGCTTCGACATCTTCCTGGGTTAACGTGCGGTCAAGATCAACGTCGTAATAAAAACCGTTGTCAATAACCGGGCCGATTGCCATTTTGGTATGCGGCCAAAGTTGTTTAATCGCGTGCCCTAACAGGTGCGCACAGGAGTGACGAATGATCTCCAGACCGTCTTCGTCTTTGGCGGTAATGATGGACAGTTGTGCGTCGTTTTCAATCAGATCGCAAGCATCAACCAGTTCGCCATTAACGCGCCCTGCGATACAGGCTTTCGCCAGACCTGGACCAATGTCCAGCGCAACATCCATGGGGCTTACAGCGTGGTCGTAATGGCGTTGGCTGCCATCAGGAAGAGTTATAACAGGCATTTTATATCCTTATTTGCAGTGGTGACCCACACGAAAGATCACATACAAAGAAAAATTTGTTTATTAACAGTTCATTGCGAAACCATCTAGCCAACAAATGCTAAATTGGTTCGCAATCAGGTACACAAATGAAAGACATTAACCTCTCACCTTCCACCCGGTTGAGCGATGTTAACACTAAAAAAAGGGAGATTGTACCTTTCCGTTTCACATTGATTCGATTCGCAATTCGTTTGTAGTGAGTACACCAGCAAAACGCTTAAAGAACCACTGATAACATCACGGTGCGTCTGAAAGGTTTACTGCGAGCGGATTTACAGCAGCATAAACTGAATCCAGCAAAGTTCGTTGCGTGATTTGGCGGTAGTATTTTAAACGCTCATGAGATTAATGACGAAGTGGTCATATCACAATGATAAAAGTGACACAATTCTTATAACAATTTTTCGTGCACATTTCGTTCTGGCGATAATAATTAATCATCATCCTCAAAACCTCCAGATATATATAAGGCGAATAGATTATGAGTCAAAACGATATCATTATCAGAACTCATTATAAGTCTCCTCATAGATTGCACATCGATAGCGACATACCAACACCTTCATCAGAGCCTATTAATAAATTTGCGCGCCAGCTCATCACCCTACTTGATACCTCTGACTTAAGTTCGATGCTGTCATACTGTGTTATTCAGGAATTTACCGCAAACTGTCGAAAAATATCACAAAATTGTTATTCCACTGCCCTTTTTACCATTAACTTTGCCACTTCACCCATCCATGCAGAAAATATACTCATTACATTACACTATAAAAAAGATTTCATTTCCTTATTACTGGAAACCACGCCTATTAAAGCTAACCATTTGCGAAGCATACTGGATTATATTGAACAGGAACAGTTAACTGCTGAAGATCGTAACCATTGTATGAAACTGTCTAAAAAAATCCATAGAGAAAAAACTATACACCCAACAGTAAATCTCAATGGTAGTGCATGTTTTTTGCAATCTCCTTCTGACGCTATTTTTTGTCGCCATCTGTCATTGCAATACGCCCTTGATTCATTGAGAAATGGAAAAGGCAAAGTCAACCTGATTAAACATTACTCCTCCGTTGAATCCATACAGCAGCATATCCCCTTAGTCCGGGATGCGGAGTTCAGAGCATTACTTCGCCATCCTCCTGCAGGGAGTCGCGTTATCGCGAGTAAGGATTTTGGCTTCGCTTTAGATATTTTCTTTTGTCGAATGATGGCAAACAATGTCAGTCATATGTCCGCGATTTTATATATAGACAATCATACTTTGTCAGTAAGGCTACGAATAAAGCAGTCAGTGTATGGACAATTAAATTATGTTGTGTCTGTTTACGACCCGAACGATACCAACGTTGCCGTCAGAGGCACCCACAGGACAGCACGGCGCTTTCTCTCGCTTGATAAGTTCATCAGTTCAGCTCCCGATGCTCAGACCTGGGCTGATAGGTATGTTCGCAACTGTGCAATTGCTATTCTTCCTCTATTACCTGAGGGAGTTCCAGTTGCTATTTTAGCGGGTATCACGACACGAATGCCATTTGCCCCTATACATCCATCGGCAATGTTGTTAATAATGGCCACAGGCCAGACTCAATAGCTTATTACACTATTCAAACAGTTGCCCATACTCCCTGAAAAAGAAATCATTGAAATAATAACTGCGCAGAATAGCGTTGGTACACCTGCTTTATTTCTGGCTATGATGAACGGACAAACTGACAACGTAAAAATATTTATGCAAGAAATCCAGTCACTGGTATACAATCATATCATTCATGAAGATAATCTGGTTAAATTACTGCAAACTAAAAGTGCTAACGAAACACCTGGACTCTATATCTCCATGTTGTATGGATTCGATGAAATAATCGATATCTTTCTGAATGCATTAACCACTCCAATAGCACAAGAACTTTTAAACAAAAAAAATGGTGATGGATATTTTAGCCATGAAAACACGTGATGGTGAACCAGGGTTATTTGCTGCAATGGAAAATAATCACCCTTTGTGTGCCACACGGTTCCTCTCTAAAGTTTATGGGATCGCCGTTAAATATAAACTCAGCAAAATCAACATCATGGACTTATTAAAAGGCGCGACAGCACATGGAACCCCTGCTTTATACATCGCCATGAGCAAGGGTAATAAAGACGTCGTGTTATCTTATATATCAACACTGAGTACTTTTGCAAAAAAATATTCTTTTAGTCAACGTCAATTATTCACACTGTTGGCCGCTAAAAATCATGAAAACATGTCAGCTGTTCATATAGCCATTCATCATAATCATTATAAAACTGTAGAAACATATTATGCTGCTATTAATGCAATCAGCCAAAGCCTGAGTTTTAGTGCTGATGAACTAAAAACGTATTTATAACCAGCTATTTATGATATTTGTATATCGATACATAATTTTATTTTTTTCATAAAACGCAGAAACAGTGATCAGGTGTACAACGCCACCCGACGGCTGTAATAACAAAAAATCCCTTGATGCCTGTCCCTTTTGTTACACTCCGTTATCACGCACAAGAGATATGCAGGACACTGGTATGCCGACTAAACGCTTTGATAAAAAACACTGGAAGATGGTGGTGGTGCTACTGGCAATCTGTGGCGCTATGTTGTTGCTACGTTGGGCAGCAATGATTTGGGGCTGAGCAGTGACAAACGAAGACAGCCAGACCGCATAACACGGTCCGGCAGATAATTTTACATGCTGTAGCCCAGCGATAAGGTTGTCCGACGATCGGTATGTTCCGGTGCAGACTCTGGAGGTTCAGAGTTCCATGTGACGTTGTAAGCCACTTTCAGTCCAAAATGTTCATTAATAGCAACATTTAATGCGCTTTCGGAGTTCAGCGTTGTGTCTTCCGCGCCAAAGACGGAAACACCCTGCGTAAATTTAGCGTTGTCAGTCAACTGCCATGCATAAGCACCGGAGGCATAGCCCAGCGGCTGAGTTTCACTGGCATTGTCGGTATATTTGTCGTAACGCACACCTGGACCGAATTCAAAGCGGAAACTGTGTACCGGGCCATTCAAAAACTGACGACCATAACCCGCGGTCAACACATCGCGCTCTCGATAGCCGTTATAACGGTCTGTCAGCCAGCTTGCCTGACCAAATAAATAGTCATAATCAGTTAAATTAAAACGGCTACGCCCGCCCGCCGCATATTTTTCTGAAGAACGCTCATCATTAGAAGAAGTATTACTGGCGTTCCCCCACAGCGACCAGGCAGTGGTTTGTCCATACCAGGTCATGGTGGTGTCAGCCGTAAGTGAGGAGCTTTTCGTATTGCCTGATTGTGCAAGATATCCTGCGTTCAGATTACCTTCGAAAGGTTTTTTAGCGCTGGCAGGATCGTCCATGACAGTAAAAACGGAATCATCGGCAGCTGCATTCAGTGACGCAAACATGCCCCCCGCCAACATAACGATGGCAGGAACTGTCTTCAAAAGCTTCATTTATCAAGAGTCCGTACAACAAAAAAAGAGACCATCGCGGTCCCGGAAACTTTCTTAAGGATCAAAGATTAGCGTCCCTGGAAAGGTAACGAATTATAAAAAGGCGCGAATAACTTAGCAATGTATTCTTATTTCATTTTTTGAATAAGCATGTGGCGAAAACAGATTTTTATTTATATATATTTATCTGCAAAATTTTAAATAAAGCTCTAATAAATCATATTGTTAATTTCTTCACTTTCGGCTGATTCGGTGCCAGACTGAAATCAGCCTATAGGAGGAAATGATGGTACGTATCTATACGTTGACACTTGCGCCCTCTCTCGATAGCGCAACAATTACCCCGCAAATTTATCCCGAAGGAAAACTGCGCTGTACCGCACCGGTGTTCGAACCCGGGGGCGGCGGCATCAACGTCGCCCGCGCCATTGCCCATCTTGGAGGCAGTGCCACAGCGATCTTCCCGGCGGGTGGCGCGACCGGCGAACACCTGGTTTCTCTGTTGGCGGATGAAAATGTCCCCGTCGCTACTGTAGAAGCCAAAGACTGGACCCGGCAGAATTTACACGTACATGTGGAAGCAAGCGGTGAGCAGTATCGTTTTGTTATGCCAGGCGCGGCATTAAATGAAGATGAGTTTCGCCAGCTTGAAGAGCAAGTTCTGGAAATTGAATCCGGGGCCATCCTGGTCATAAGCGGAAGCCTGCCGCCAGGTGTGAAGCTGGAAAAATTAACCCAACTGATTTCCGCTGCGCAAAACCAAGGGATCCGCTGCATCATCGACAGTTCTGGCGAAGCGTTAAGTGCAGCACTGGCGATTGGTAACATCGAGTTGGTTAAGCCTAACCAAAAAGAACTCAGTGCGCTGGTGAATCGCGAACTCACCCAGCCAGACGATGTCCGCAAAGCCGCGCAGGAAATCGTTAATAGCGGCAAGGCCAAACGGGTTGTCGTTTCCCTTGGTCCACAAGGAGCGCTGGGTGTTGATAGTGAAAACTGCATTCAGGTGGTGCCACCACCGGTGAAAAGCCAGAGTACCGTTGGCGCTGGTGACAGCATGGTCGGCGCGATGACACTGAAACTGGCAGAAAATGCCTCTCTTGAAGAGATGGTCCGTTTTGGCGTAGCTGCGGGGAGTGCAGCCACACTCAATCAGGGAACACGTCTGTGCTCCCATGACGATACGCAAAAAATTTACGCTTACCTTTCCCGCTAACAAAAACATTCCCCCAGCATTGGGGGAATCACCACCAACCTGTCGGCAACGCGTTTCTCCGACTATGCTCAAAAGTCATGTGATAACAAAGGGGTGAACTATGGCCAGTGGCGATCTTGTCCGTTATGTCATAACCGTCATGTTGCATGAGGATACATTGACTGAAATTAACGAGTTGAATAATTACCTGACTCGCGACGGTTTTTTGCTCACCATGACGGATGATGAGGGAAATATCCATGAGCTGGGGACTAACACTTTTGGACTTATCAGTACCCAAAGTGAAGAAGAAATTAGAGAACTGGTTTCGGGGCTTACCCAAAGTGCAACCGGCAAAGATCCTGAAATCACCATCACGACCTGGGAGGAATGGAATAGCAACAGAAAATAAATGGTTTTTGGGCAATAATCAGTCTGTGGTGTGCGTTAGCTCGTGTTTTTACACCGCATTCTTGCGCTAACCTTATGATCTGGCAGACAACATGGGAGAGACATCATGTGGCAGGCAATCAGTCGTCTTTTGAGCGAGCAGTTAGGTGAAGGCGAAATCGAACTGCGTAATGAACTGCCTGGCGGAGAAGTCCATGCCGCATGGCATTTGCGCTATGCAGGACATGACTTTTTCGTCAAATGTGATGAAAGGGAACTGCTTCCCGGTTTTACCGCCGAAGCCGACCAACTGGAGTTACTGTCGCGTAGTAAAACCGTCACCGTGCCTAAGGTTTGGGCAGTAGGCGCTGACCGTGACTACAGTTTTCTGGTGATGGATTATCTCCCACCTCGTCCGCTGGATGCGCATAGCGCATTTATTCTTGGTCAGCAAATTGCGCGTTTACATCAATGGAGTGACCAACCACAATTTGGCCTCGATTTTGATAACTCGCTCTCCACAACTCCACAGCCCAACACCTGGCAACGTCGCTGGTCAACGTTTTTTGCTGAACAACGGATTGGCTGGCAGTTGGAACTGGCAGCAGAGAAAGGGATCGCTTTCGGCAATATCGACGCCATCGTCGAGCATATTCAGCAGCGTCTGGCCTCGCATCAACCGCAGCCTTCTCTGTTGCACGGCGATTTATGGTCCGGCAACTGTGCGCTGGGTCCGGATGGCCCGTACATTTTCGACCCTGCCTGCTACTGGGGTGACCGAGAGTGCGACCTGGCGATGTTACCGCTGCATACTGAACAGCCGCCACAAATCTATGACGGCTATCAGTCAGTATCCCCGCTACCTGCCGATTTCCTTGAACGTCAACCGGTTTACCAACTCTACACGCTGTTAAATCGTGCAAGATTATTTGGCGGTCAGCATTTGGTTATTGCTCAGCAGTCATTGGATAGATTATTAGCAGCATGATATGGGTTGAGGATAATGGCCGCTCCGTGCGGCCTTTTGATTAAATAAACCCAAGCAGAGAAAAGAACACATAACCTGCAGCAATACAAATAACCGGCAGGATATATAGTGAGAAAAACTGCAGGAAAATAGTATGGTGCGGAACAACAATACGGGACTCAATTTGTTCACGCGTTAGCCCCTCTTCCCCTTTGGCTTTTTCCAGAATGAGTTGATCTTCAACACCTTCCCGCAAGAAGCGCGCCTGGCGACTCATCCGGGCACCGGAATCCTGCAACGCCAGTCCGACAAAAATCAGGATGAAAATCACCCAGAACATAACGTTCACGCCACCATTAAAATTAGGGGTCGGGGAGTTATACCAGAACAGATTCAAAAAAGGCGTATTCGCCTGCATCATATCGATCATGACATGAGTAAAGTCGAGCATGACCGCATTAATGCCTTCCTGGTTTTCCTGCCGGGTATTCATAAATTTCAGCAAAGAAATCAATGTAGAGATCAATGCAGGTATAAAAATCACCCAACCCAAAATCCTTTTCAAAACAGCAATGCGTCCAGCTTGTTGATACGTCATGAGTTCTCCTTGATTAAGACGCGTCGTTTCACTTAGTTTACCTGTAGATATCTGTTTTCGCCCATTCTTTAAAGGCGATATGATAGGCGCTTAATCATAAGCACGGCTTAATACCTTACACATAATGCTCTAAAGGAGAGGTTGTAATGTCAACCCCGCGTCAGATTCTTGCTGCAATTTTTGATATGGATGGATTACTTATCGACTCAGAACCTTTATGGGATCGAGCCGAACTGGATGTGATGGCAAGCCTGGGGGTGGATATCTCCCGTCGTAACGAGCTGCCGGACACCTTAGGTTTACGCATCGATATGGTGGTCGATCTTTGGTACGCCCGGCAACCGTGGAATGGGCCAAGCCGTCAGGAAGTAGTAGAACGGGTTATTGCCCGTGCCATTTCACTGGTTGAAGAGACACGTCCATTATTACCAGGCGTGCGCGAAGCTGTTGCGTTATGCAAAGAACAAGGTTTATTGGTGGGACTGGCCTCCGCGTCACCACTACATATGCTGGAAAAAGTGTTGACCATGTTTGACTTACGCGACAGTTTCGATGCCCTCGCCTCGGCTGAAAAACTGCCTTACAGCAAGCCGCATCCGCAAGTATATCTCGACTGCGCAGCAAAACTGGGCGTTGACCCACTGACCTGCGTGGCGCTGGAAGACTCGGTAAATGGCATGATCGCTTCTAAAGCAGCCCGCATGCGTTCCATCGTCGTTCCTGCGCCAGAAGCGCAAAATGATCCACGTTTTGTATTAGCAAACGTCAAACTCTCATCGCTGACAGAACTCACCGCAAAAGACCTTCTCGGTTAATGACCAGGGGCAGTGATCACGCTGCCCCTGGTTCTTTATCTGAATTTGCATTCAACTGACGGATTAATCGTCAATTTAAGAGAAAGAGTTACACCGTCACCACTTCCGTGCACTGTATAAAAATCCTATACTGTACGTATCGACAGTTTAGTGAGTTTTATCATGACGGCGGAAGGTCACCTTCTCTTTTCTATTGCTTGTGCGGTATTTGCCAAAAATGCCGAGCTGACGCCCGTGCTGGCACAGGGTGACTGGTGGCATATTGTCCCTTCCGCAATCCTGACGTGTTTGTTACCGGACATCGATCACCCAAAGTCGTTTCTTGGGCAGCGATTAAAATGGATATCAAAACCGATCGCCCGCGCTTTTGGGCATCGTGGTTTTACCCACAGTCTGCTGGCGGTATTTGCGCTGCTGGCAACCTTTTACCTTAAGGTTCCGGAAGGCTGGTTCATTCCGGCTGATGCGCTACAAGGAATGGTGCTGGGTTATTTGAGCCACATACTTGCCGATATGCTGACACCCGCCGGTGTTCCCCTGCTCTGGCCATGCCGCTGGCGTTTCCGCTTGCCTATCCTGGTTCCCCAAAAGGGCAACCAACTGGAACGTTTTATCTGCATGGCATTATTTGTCTGGTCGGTATGGATGCCCCATTCATTACCCGAGAACAGCGCTGTTCGTTGGTCATCGCAAATGATCAATACCTTGCAGATCCAGTTTCATCGGCTTATTAAGCATCAGGTTGAATACTAAAAAGGCAAAAATCACCTTTCTGGAATAAGCAATTCCATTTGAATATAAGAGCCAGCTCACAGTTCTGTTAATCTTGCGCCAACACTATGACTGCTACGCAGTGATAGAAATAATAAGATCAGGAGAACGGGGATGAACTTTCCATTAATTGCGAACATCGTGGTGTTCGTTGTACTGCTGTTTGCGCTGGCTCAGACCCGCCATAAACAGTGGAGTCTGGCGAAAAAAGTGCTGGTGGGTCTGGTGATGGGTGTGGTTTTTGGCCTTGCCCTGCATACCATTTATGGTTCTGACAGCCAGGTACTTAAAGATTCTGTACAGTGGTTTAACATCGTTGGTAACGGCTATGTTCAACTGCTGCAAATGATCGTTATGCCGTTAGTCTTCGCCTCTATTCTGAGCGCGGTTGCCCGTCTGCATAACGCATCTCAGTTAGGCAAAATCAGTTTTCTGACCATCGGTACGCTTTTGTTTACCACACTGATTGCGGCGCTGATCGGTGTGCTGGTCACCAACCTGTTTGGTTTGACGGCTGAAGGTCTGGTTCAGGGTGGTGCAGAAACTGCACGTCTGAACGCCATCGAAAGTAACTATGTTGGTAAAGTCTCTGACCTGAGCGTTCCGCAGCTGGTCTTGTCCTTTATCCCGAAAAACCCGTTTGCCGATCTGACCGGAGCCAATCCGACGTCAATTATCAGCGTGGTAATTTTTGCCGCATTCCTCGGTGTAGCTGCGCTGAAACTGCTGAAGGATGATGCGCCGAAAGGTGAACGCGTCTTAACCGCTATCGATACCCTGCAAAGCTGGGTGATGAAACTGGTTCGCCTGGTCATGCAGTTGACCCCTTACGGCGTTCTGGCACTAATGACCAAAGTGGTTGCAGGTTCTAACCTGCAAGACATCATCAAACTGGGAAGTTTCGTTGTCGCGTCCTACCTCGGTCTGCTGATTATGTTTGCAGTGCATGGCATTCTGCTGGGCATTAATGGCGTGAGTCCGCTGAAGTACTTCCGTAAGGTATGGCCTGTGCTGACGTTTGCCTTTACCAGCCGTTCCAGTGCTGCGTCTATCCCACTGAATGTGGAAGCACAAACGCGTCGTCTGGGCGTTCCTGAATCCATCGCCAGTTTCGCCGCCTCTTTCGGTGCAACCATTGGTCAGAACGGCTGCGCCGGTTTGTATCCGGCAATGCTGGCGGTGATGGTTGCGCCTACGGTTGGCATTAACCCGCTGGACCCGATGTGGATTGCGACGCTGGTCGGTATTGTTACCGTTAGTTCCGCAGGCGTTGCCGGTGTCGGTGGTGGTGCAACTTTCGCCGCACTGATTGTGCTGCCTGCGATGGGCCTGCCAGTAACCCTGGTGGCGCTGTTAATCTCCGTTGAACCGCTTATCGACATGGGCCGTACGGCGCTAAACGTTAGTGGCTCGATGACAGCTGGCACGCTGACCAGCCAGTGGCTGAAGCAAACCGATAAAGCCATTCTGGATAGCGAAGACGACGCCGAACTGGCACACCGTTAATTCTTATGCTGGCAACGGCCCGTTTTGTATAGGGGCCGTTGCCTTACTTTTTAAATGTTCCATCGCGGCGATGCATACTGACTCATATTTAAACAGATCGCCAGCGAAAAAAATGTCCAACTTATCAATACATTCCTGGCTCAATGAATGTGCCTGTAGCGAGAAGCTTAAAACCTCATACCCGAGACGTTTTCTAAGTGAACTATCTGGAATACTCATAATATCTTCAAGCACACCACTTCCCATTCCCGGAAGATTTAGTGGATTAAAAAGAAGATTGATATTAAGCATTGATATTATCGAAGGAAACTTTAGGAGACTCTCATTTTTTTGAATCGCAGCAAAAATGCTCCCGGCAGGATGTATATAATTTTTTTCATAGTATATAGTCCTTAAATAATGAATAACTAACCTATTTTTTATATTGATCAAATTCGTCATTTTTTCGGGTCAGAATTCACAGGTAAAATCCATCCCAACAAAATTCTCATTAATATCTCTTATCCGAAACTCACTGCCATAAAGATTATTAATTATTACTCTATATTTAACATTGTCCTGCAGATATGTATCAAAACTAAGTGCTGGCGCTCCTGGCTTTGAGGCATCATAGTTAATGTTAGACATATAGGCAATCATACGATTGAAGTTTGATTCTGCTATTTCATCGCAGTCACATTGACCCGTTGATATAAAGAAAGTGAGTGCCGCCATGGTAGACTCAAGCCTTTCTTTAAAAGAGTCAAAAGCCAGAGTTTTAATATTTAAATCACCATAATTACTCTGTATTAAGTTTGTAGAAAACATCTCCCACCTCATATTGTTAACAAAATTATTATCTCATTTAAATCTAAGTCATTTACAATATAAGTTTAAGCGCGACGCCACAGGATGAACTATCAAAAATAGCTCATCATGATTAGCAAAACTTAACCATTTTAAAATAAATAAACAATTAAAGAAAAAAGATCACTTATTTATAGCAATAGATCGTCAAAGGCAGCTTTTTGTTACTGGTGGTTTGAATGAATGTAGCAATGAAATACAGAATTTCAGGTCATGTAACTCCCGGCAAAACCGGGAGGTACGTAATCTTTACTCAGTCACTTCCCCTTCCTGGCGGATCTGATTTGCCCAACGCTGGGCGGATTCAGGCACAGTAAACGCCGGTGAGCGCAGAAATGACTCTCCCATCAGTACAAACGCAACATATTTGCCACGCAGCATCCAGACATCACGAAACGAATCCATCTTTATCGCATGTTCTGGCGGCGCGGGTTCCGTGCGTGGGACATAGCTAATAATCTGGCGGTTTTGCTGGCGGAGCGGTTTCTTCATTACTGGCTTCACTAAACGCATATTAAAAATCAGAAAAACTGTAGTTTAGCCGATTTAGCCCCTGTACGTCCTACTTTGCGTGTATTTCATAACACCGTTTCCAGAATAGTCTCCGAAGCGGGATCTGGCTGATGGTCTATAGTTAGAGGGTTTTTTGACCAAAACAGCGGCCCTTTCAGTAATAAATTAAGGAGACGAGTTCAATGTCGCAACATAACGAAAAGAACCCACATCAGCACCAGTCACCACTACACGATTCCAGCGAAGCGAAACCGGGGATGGACTCACTGGCACCTGAGGACGGATCTCATCGTCCAGCGGCTGAACCAACACCGCCAGGTGCACAACCTACCGCCCCTGGGAGCCTGAAAGCCCCTGATACACGTAACGAAAAACTTAATTCTCTGGAAGACGTACGCAAAGGCAGTGAAAATTATGCGCTGACCACTAATCAGGGCGTGCGCATCGCCGATGATCAAAACTCACTGCGTGCCGGTAACCGTGGTCCAACGCTGCTGGAAGATTTTATTCTGCGCGAGAAAATCACCCACTTTGACCATGAGCGCATCCCGGAACGTATTGTTCATGCACGCGGATCAGCAGCTCACGGTTATTTCCAGCCATATAAAAGCTTAAGCGATATCACCAAAGCGGATTTCCTCTCAGATCCGAACAAAATCACCCCAGTATTTGTTAGGTTCTCTACCGTTCAGGGTGGCGCTGGCTCTGCCGATACCGTGCGTGATATCCGTGGTTTTGCCACCAAGTTCTATACTGAAGAGGGTATTTTTGACCTCGTTGGCAATAACACGCCAATCTTCTTTATCCAGGATGCGCATAAATTCCCCGATTTTGTTCATGCGGTAAAACCAGAACCGCACTGGGCAATTCCACAAGGGCAAAGTGCCCACGATACTTTCTGGGATTATGTTTCTCTGCAACCTGAAACTCTGCACAACGTGATGTGGGCGATGTCGGATCGCGGCATCCCCCGCAGTTACCGCACCATGGAAGGCTTCGGTATTCACACCTTCCGCCTGATTAATGCCGAAGGGAAGGCAACGTTTGTACGTTTCCACTGGAAACCACTGGCAGGTAAAGCCTCACTCGTTTGGGATGAAGCACAAAAACTCACCGGACGTGACCCGGACTTCCACCGCCGCGAGTTGTGGGAAGCCATTGAAGCAGGCGATTTTCCGGAATACGAACTGGGCTTCCAGTTGATTCCTGAAGAAGATGAATTCAAGTTCGACTTCGATCTTCTCGATCCAACCAAACTGATCCCGGAAGAACTGGTGCCCGTTCAGCGTGTCGGCAAAATGGTGCTCAATCGCAATCCGGATAACTTCTTTGCCGAAAACGAACAAGCAGCATTCCATCCAGGTCATATTGTTCCTGGTCTGGACTTCACCAACGATCCGCTGTTGCAGGGACGTTTGTTCTCCTATACCGATACACAAATCAGTCGTCTTGGTGGGCCGAATTTCCATGAGATTCCGATTAACCGTCCGACCTGCCCTTACCACAACTTCCAGCGTGATGGCATGCATCGTATAGGGATCGACACTAACCCGGCGAATTACGAACCGAACTCGATCAACGATAACTGGCCGCGCGAAACACCGCCGGGACCGAAACGCGGCGGTTTTGAATCATATCAGGAACGCGTGGAAGGAAATAAAGTTCGTGAGCGCAGTCCATCGTTTGGCGAATATTATTCCCATCCGCGTCTGTTCTGGCTAAGTCAGACGCCATTCGAGCAGCGCCATATTGTCGATGGTTTCAGTTTTGAGTTAAGCAAAGTCGTTCGTCCGTATATTCGTGAGCGCGTTGTTGACCAGCTGGCGCATATTGATCTCACTCTGGCCCAGGCGGTGGCGAAAAATCTCGGTATCGAACTGACTGACGACCAGCTGAATATCACCCCACCTCCGGACGTCAACGGTCTGAAAAAGGATCCATCCTTAAGTTTGTACGCCATTCCTGACGGTGATGTGAAAGGTCGCGTGGTAGCGATTTTACTTAATGATGAAGTGAGATCGGCAGACCTTCTGGCCATTCTCAAGGCCCTGAAGGCCAAAGGCGTTCATGCCAAACTGCTCTACTCCCGAATGGGTGAAGTGACTGCGGATGACGGTACGGTGTTGCCTATAGCCGCTACCTTTGCCGGTGCACCTTCGCTGACGGTCGATGCGGTCATTGTCCCTTGCGGCAATATCGCGGATATCGCTGACAACGGCGATGCCAACTACTACCTGATGGAAGCCTACAAACACCTTAAACCGATTGCGCTGGCGGGAGACGCGCGCAAGTTTAAAGCAACAATCAAGGTCGCTGACCAGGGTGAAGAAGGGATTGTGGAAGCTGACAGCGCCGACGGTAGTTTTATGGATGAACTGTTAACGCTGATGGCAGCACACCGCGTGTGGTCACGCATTCCTAAGATTGACAAAATTCCGGCGTAAATATGGATAAGGTCACGTCCCCTGGGGAGTGACCTTACCACCTTACTTACACATTAAGATAACTACCCAACCGATAACCACGCTCAGCAATTGCATATTTCAACGACGCTGATGTCAGCACTTCCAGCTCCGTTAACCGTGGGAAACAGTAAGCACTCTGACGGATAGTATTATCGATAAACGCCGGATGACACATCACCTCCAGCGAACGATCACCCCGATGGCTTGCGTCATCCAGCACTTGCAGGAACAGTGCCTCGCTAATCTCTTCACCATAAAACGCGCTACTGAATCCCTGAGAACTGCGCAGATTAGCCGGTAAATCACCAGCGTTAGATAGCGGCTGACGGTCGATGCGCAACGCAATCCCCTCTTCAGCCGCAAACCTGGCAACAATCGGGAAAATCTGCGGGAACATATGCACATGATGATGGCTATCAAGATGCGTAGGTTTGCGTCCAAATAGCTCAATGAAACGCAAATACTGACTGGCAAGCTCCTGAGTAATTTCTTCCAGCGGTAAAGCATCTTCTTCTGCCAACTGCCAGATCCATTTTCCCAGCACACCATCGCGGGTTAACCCCGGCATAGCTGTCAGTGGCTTGCCCATAGTAAGGACAAAGTGCATCCCTATGGCCAGACTCGGTTCATCACGACTCAACTGCACCGCATGGTCAATAGCCTGCCCATTCACCAGCGCCGTCGTTGATGTGACAATCCCATTGCGACAGGCCTCGATAATGCCGTAGTTCTGACCTTTGCTTAAGCCAAAATCATCGGCATTAACAATCAGTAAGCGTTCCATAATCAGCCTCGGTTAATGTGCTTTTTTAAGCTCTGCGATGCAGTCGGCAAAATTTGGCAGCCATTTCTCGTGCGCCAGAATCATCTCGCGTGCCAGCAGCTCAGCATCGCGATCGGAATGCACCAACGGACTAAGGTTTAGCGCCAGTAACACATCGTTAAATTCTCCGCTAAGTGCGGCGTTGCTGGCAGCAATCTCGAAGCCTTTAATGGTGTGAATCAGCCCCATCACTTTATCATCGAAATGCGTAATGCGCGGATGTGGCGTCGCGCCATCGCGCCCCAGCTTACAGGTCATTTCTACCGCCCAGTCTGCCGGAATATTATCAATATGCCCATGATGCGGGATATTAACGTAATGTTCAGCTTGCTTGTCGTTGTAGATAGCGTTGATCACTTCGCACGCTGCATCAGAGTAATAAGCCCCACCGCGCTGTTCCAGTTCTTTCGGCTTAACTTTCAACTCCGGATTTTTATACAGCTCAAAAAGTTGTTTCTCGACTTTCTGTACTACCTGTGCTCGTGCGCCGCCTTTGTAGTATTCGCCCATTTCAATAGCCAGCATCTCTTTCTGCTTGAAGTAATACAGCAGATAAGAACATGGCAGCAGATTTAACGAACGAATTAAGCCCTCACTAAATGGCAGATCGAAAATATTTTTTACAGAGGACGCTTTTAACTGCCCTGACGCCACACCATCAAGCAATTCGGCAAAGCGCGACTTGCCATTTACCAGCACATCCTTAATGAACACCATATGGTTGAGGCCGAACAGATCGATAGATAAATCATCGCTGTCTTTCAGCATCAGAACATCGCGAATAAACATCTTCATGCCGATCGGAATATTACACACGCCGATAAAGCGTTTAAATCCGGTATGACGATAAACGGCTTCAGTGACCATTCCCGCCGGGTTAGTGAAGTTAATCACCCATGCATTCGGACAAAGTTCTTCGACATCTTTTACGATGTCAAAAATCACCGGAATGGTACGCAGACCTTTAAACAGACCGCCCGCGCCGTTGGTTTCCTGACCAAGATAACCATGACTTAATGGAATACGTTCATCCAGTTCGCGCGCCGGTAATTGGCCTACGCGCAGTTGGGTAGTAACGAAATCAGCATCTTTCAATGCTTCGCGGCGATCCAGCGTTTTATAAAGCTTCATCGGGACGCCAGCGTTATCAATCATCCGTTGGCAGAGTTCAAAAATGATATCCAGTTTCTCTTTACCATCTTCGACATCCACCAGCCATAATTCGCTGACCGGCAATTCGTGATAACGCTTAATAAATCCTTCCAGTAACTCCGGGGTATAGCTGCTCCCGCCACCAATAGTGACGACTTTTAATTTCTGGCTCATAATTTCTCCCTTCAGTACAGAATACTGATATCTGGCATATCTGCCCCCCCGGACATAAATAATCCAGCAACAGGACAGATATGTGAATTGTCAGGTATAACGACTTACTGATTAAATTCAGTCAATTTCTTACGATAGCTCTTAGGCGTAAAGGACGTTAATTTCTTAAACGTTTTAATAAACAAACTCGGGCTACTATAACCGGCCTCAAACGCAATATCCGTCACGGAATAGTTGGTCATTTCCAGTTGTTTTTTGGCAAAATTAATACGGATCTCATTAATAATCTGCATTGGTGTTTTGCCATAATATCGTTGAGTCGCTCGCGTCAAATATTCCTGTGATTTGGCTGACAACGTCACCATATTCTCCAGCGCCGATTCACTAAACTGCTCTTTATCATGCATCTTTTCTACCGTACTTTTCAGCCACTGCGGTACATCATCAATCACCTGTTCTTCGCGGTAATGACGTAAACGGTTAATGACATAAAAAGTAACCATCTCAACAAACTCTTCCAGCCCTGTTTCGCGGAAATTCAATGAAGAAATCACTGTTTCCACATAGGTGAGAAAAGCGTTATTGGTCCGGTATACCTGCGAAGCGACAAAGCAATAAGGCAACAACGGCAGGTAATGCTGCTCAAAAAAGCGTTTACTGATCCCAACGTTCAATATACGCGTGGCACCAAACTCATAAAAACTTTGATGGTGCGAACCTAACGGAATAAAAACAAAATCGCCCCGTTCCAGTAACACGCGCTTACCGTTAATCTCCTGGAAATAACGCCCGGTTAATACCAGAGTAAATTCATAATAGTCGTGCTGATGCAGCCCGCTGATACTCTCAGTTTTGTTATAGATAAACACATGGAAGTTTTTGCCATTAAACAACTGCTGTTCTCGGGCAGTGGCAATTTCCGGCGCGTTAATCACTGGCTGCATCATCGACTCCTTATGCCTTCAGTTTTTCATGAAGCTCAATTAATTCAGTAATCAGTTCACGCGCAAGCATGGACGTCATTAAATGATCCTGAGCGTGGACCAGCACCAGACTCACTTTCATCTTACCTTCGCCCGCATCGCCTTCAATCAGTTTCGTCTGTACCAGATGCGCTTCATTCAATGCCATCCGTGACTGATCCATCATGGCTTTTGCTGCAGCAAAATCGCCCTGCTTCGCCTGTTTCAGTGCCGCATACGCCAGGCTGCGCGCTTGTCCGGAGTTGATGATAAGCCCCATCACCACTTCTTCCAGCTCTTCAGCTTCCGTTTGCGTATCGGGAATGTTATCGAGATCCATCATACATCGTTCCTCTCTATTCTTACCGGCACGATTACCCGTACCGGCATCGATTAAAATTTCAGGGCGTTAGCGATATCTTCTTCGCTCTCTTCTTTATCAATCGCGTTTTGTGCTTTGTTAGCCACCACAACAAAGGGCAGATAAATTAACGTTGCGATACCAAGGTTGAAGAGTGCGACCAGCAATGCGGCGACGCTACCGTTGGTGTTAAAGAAGGCTCCCAGACCGGTTGGCATGGTCCACGGTGCAATATTGGTCACCGGAGGAATGATGCCCATGTAGTACGCTGCGAGGGTGATTGCCGCCAGAATCGGTTGTACCAGTACAAACGGGATAAACATCACCGGGTTCATGATAATTGGCAGACCAAACAGAATCGGTTCGTTAATCTGGAAGATGCCGGACGGCAGCGCCAGTTTTGCCACCTGACGATAATCAGCACGGCGAGAGGCGATAAAGATAGCCAGGATCAGGCCTAAAGTCGCACCACTGCCCCCAAGGAAAATAAAGGAGTCCAGCATCGGCTTGGCCCAGATATGGAAGGTCTTACCGGCTGCCAGCGCCGCTTCGACGGAACCATATTGCTGATAGGTCGCGATATTTTCCAGCGCCCACGGCGTCATAATGCCGTTGTCCAGTGCGGTCAGCGCCAGCGCGCCATGAATACCGAAGAACCAGAGCAGTGGAACAAAGATCACATAGGCCCAGCCCACCACGCTACCCAACGATGCCAGTGGGGTTGAGATGGTATCCATAATGATCTGATGGAAGTTGGTGCCCCAGGTATTCAACGCCCAGGCAATAATCCCCATCACGGAAAGAATAATAAAGCCGGGAATTAATGCCGAGAAGGAACGCGATACTGAAGCAGGTACGCTATCGGGCAATTTAATGACCCAATTGCGGCGGACAATAAAGGTAAACATTTCTGCCACCACCAGGCCAATAATAATCCCGGAGATGATATTCGCTCCACCTAACCAGTTTGCGCCAACCGCATAGGCCTCACCGACACTATATGGGGTGACGGTCATAAATGCTGCAACGGATAACAACCCAGCCGCCAGCGCATCGACTTTACGCTCTTCTGCCAGCGCCATGCCAATAAAGAACGGTGCCATTAAAGACATTATCCCTAATGTTCCGTTATATACGTTGCCGCCAATACCTTTCAGGCCATTAAGTGTTTCAATGGTTGAGGCATCTAGGCGAATACCTAAGGAATAAAAAAATGACCCCTCCCCAAAGCTTAGAAAAACGTTGTTAATTAATACAAACATGGCCCCCGCAAGGGTTAACGGCATTAAGCGAATAAAGCCATTTTTGATTGCATTAACGTGTGGCTGCTTTCCTATTTTAACTGCAAAAGGGAGGAGTACCTTTTCAAGCGATGCAATAACATTACTCATAGAAAAATACCCTTAAAAACCGCAATTTAAATATTGCGGTATTGATTTATGAAATAACTCTTTGACGGGAAAATTTAAAATAAATTAATTTGCTGCGGCTTTTTTAATCGCTGCAACCGCAGCCTTAAGCACGCCTAAACCATCGACTTTGCCATAAAGCAGCGAGTCAATTACTTCAACCGGTTTGTTGGGTAACAAACGCTGGATTTCGGGCAACATATAAGCAATCTGCGGCCCTAATAACACGACATCGGCATTCTGACCTTTTTCACCAGCCAGTGTTTCCGGAAATGCTTCAATAATGACCGGAACTTCATATTTTTCTGCCTGTGCGCGCATTTTTGATACCAGTAAAGAGGTAGACATGCCCGCAGAACAAAACAGATAAATGTGTTTCTTTTCCATAAAACTGCCCTCATCGACGATTATCTGTCAGCCAGACACTCCGCAAGCCTTAACCTGCTTCCATGCTCTGGGTAACTTGCGAAACCAACATGACTTTTTTTGTGGCTGAAAGGAGTATACGGTATAGACCTGAGCAATAGTATTTCTTTGACCTTATAAATTGTTTCTCCTTGACCTGTGGTTATGACCCTCTTCACATTTCGGGCAAATAATTCGCGAAGATAATTAAGAACTCAGGCCAAAAAAAACCGGCGCAATGGCCGGTTTCCGTTGTTACTCAAGCTTTCAGACGAATTGATTACTTCGCAGCCTGTGGATCAGTGTCGTATTCAGCACAGGTCTGATAACCGGAGTTGATGACATGTCCGGTATCATCTAACGCGACAAAGTAGGTTTCTGCTTTACCATCACGTTGACCCAGGATGTAGGTCTGGCAAGTACCGCGAGCATGGATCATGCTCACTTCAGACGAAGGTTTACCCGCAATTTGTGCAACCTGCGCCCGGCTCATGCCTTTTTTGACGTCTTTCACCACAGGCTGTACAAACTGGTCTTTGGTACGATCATAAGCCGTACAACCCGCCAGCATGGTTAATACCGCCGCTGCACTCAGAATTCCTGCCATATTCTTGTTCATATTCCGTCCTCTTGTTTATCAGCGTGTTAGATAAGCCTGGAATACATTGGGCGCTTTTTCAAGCCCGTGAACGAAACGGCTCCGCTTTCAGAGGATTCCTGTATGACGTTTTAACCACCATTCAGCCCGCTGTCGCTTGTCGTTTCAGTAGCAACGGGTTAGCTTTAAGGAAGTTTTGTCTTTTCTGTCTGGAGGGGTTCAATGACATTGCAACAACAAATAATAAAGGCGCTGGGCGCAAAACCGCAGATTAATGCTGAAGAGGAAATTCGTCGTAGTGTCGATTTTCTGAAAAGCTACCTGCAAACTTATCCGTTCATTAAATCACTGGTGCTCGGGATCAGCGGCGGTCAGGACTCCACGCTTGCCGGAAAGCTGTGCCAGATGGCGATTAATGAGCTGCGCCTGGAAACCGGCAACGAATCACTGCAATTTATTGCCGTACGCCTGCCCTATGGTGTTCAGGCCGACGAACAAGATTGCCAGGATGCCATTGCCTTTATTCAACCGGATCGCGTATTAACCGTTAATATCAAGGGCGCGGTATTGGCCAGCGAACAGGCATTGCGGGAAGCAGGCATTGAACTGAGCGATTTTGTCCGTGGCAATGAAAAAGCGCGTGAGCGGATGAAAGCACAATATAGCATTGCGGGTATGACCAGCGGTGTCGTGGTGGGCACCGATCATGCAGCAGAAGCCATTACCGGATTCTTCACTAAATATGGTGACGGCGGTACAGACATTAATCCGCTGTATCGTCTCAACAAACGTCAGGGTAAACAGTTACTGGCGGCATTAGGTTGCCCGGAACACCTTTATAAGAAAGCGCCAACGGCCGATCTGGAAGATGATCGCCCTTCTCTGCCAGATGAAGTGGCACTCGGCGTGACCTATGACAATATCGACGACTATCTGGAAGGGAAAAACGTACCTGAACAGGTCGCCAGAACAATAGAGAACTGGTATCTGAAAACCGAACATAAACGCCGTCCGCCAATTACCGTTTTCGATGATTTCTGGAAAAAGTAATAATTTGCACATAATGGTTTGTGCGAAAAAGAGTAATTTGTTCACGCCGGATGCGGCGTGAACGCCTTATTCGACCTACAAAACTATGCAAATTCAATATATTGCAGGAGTCGAATAGGCCTGACAGGCGTAGCACGTCAGACGGTGTAACCTTTGTCATCGACCCGCCTCTTTTTTAATCGCTTCCCGCCTGTTACACTGGATAGATAACCAGCATTCGGAGTCAACAGTGGTACGGCGTTTAACTTCTCCGCGGCTCGAATTTGAAGCTGCGGCAATTTATGAATATCCCGAACATTTACGTTCATTCCTTAATGACTTACCCACCCGACCAGGGGTGTATCTGTTTCATGGCGAAAGTGACACCATGCCGCTCTATATCGGCAAAAGCGTTAATATCCGCAGTCGGGTGCTTTCTCATTTACGCACCCCGGATGAAGCCGCCATGCTACGGCAATCCCGGCGAATTAGCTGGATCTGCACCGCAGGCGAAATCGGCGCTCTGCTCCTTGAAGCGCGATTAATCAAAGAACAACAGCCGCTGTTTAATAAACGGTTGCGCCGCAATCGCCAGCTCTGTGCCCTACAATTAAATGAAAAGCGCGTCGATGTGGTGTATGCCAAAGAGGTGGATTTTTCACGAGCCCCCAACCTGTTTGGCCTGTTTGCCAATAGGCGCGCAGCTTTGCAAGCATTGCAGAGCATCGCTGATGAACAAAAACTTTGTTATGGCCTGCTGGGACTGGAACCGTTAAGTCGCGGTCGTGCATGTTTTCGTTCAGCGCTAAAACGTTGCGCCGGAGCATGCTGCGGTAAAGAGAGCCATGAGGAACATGCGCTACGCTTGCGCCAGTCTCTGGAGCGTTTGCGGGTGGTGTGTTGGCCTTGGCAAGGGGCGGTGGCGCTGAAAGAACAGCACCCGGAAATGACTCAATATCATATTATTCAAAACTGGCTGTGGCTGGGGGCGGTTAATTCGCTGGAAGACGCGACAACGTTAATTCGGACACCCGCCGGGTTTGATCACGACGGTTATAAAATTCTTTGTAAGCCGCTGCTTTCCGGTAACTATGAAATTACTGAACTTGATCCGGCGAATGACCAGCGAGCCAGTTGATTTCACTGAACAACAGTTTACCTTGCGGTTGTAAAAGCCGCAGGGTGTGCCTGCCATCGAACCAGCACGCGCCCTGGTCGGTAGTGAGCAATTTATCGCCCAGTTGCCACGCCCCGTTAATCACAAACACCACCCCGCCGCGTGAGCCAAAGGTAGTAAACGTACGTTCGGCAATTCTGACTTTCGCCTTACAGACATCCAGGCGTGTCATGATGTTGAAATCCATCGACATCTGCCCTGCCGTCAGTTTCGCTTTTACCACCTGGTCCGCTGCAAAGGCAAAAGGCTGTAACGGTTTTAAGGTATGGTTAAAGCGGTCTGCGCTTTCAAGGAGCATCTCGCCGCCTTCCAGCAACGTCACTATCCTTTCCATGCCGGGAAACAAAGAAAACTCCCCATTCGCCGCGATGGATGCAATGCTGGCACGCCAGTAAAAATCACGTTTTGCCGGTGGGAAAGTGCAAATTTCGCGCGTTTCACCGGCAGCATTTCGCCACAGATTCACCGACATTTTACGCATATCAAAGTATTCCATACTCGCTCCCGGCCCGTTCTTTTCATTGTTATCGTTCAGGTAACCGTGGATGGTTATCGGCAACTCGGGTGATTTACGTTAGTGGTGATCAGGCTTTTTTTACAACTGTTTGAGAAGAGAAAAGAAAACCGCCGATCCTGTCCACCGCATTACTGCAAGGTAGTGGACAAGACCGGCGGTCTTAAGTTTTTTGGCTGAAAGATTATTCAGCAGTTGCAGGCATTTTACCTTTTGCCGCTGGACGTTCTGTCAGACGCTTCTCAAAATTAGCATTAAATTGCTTTTTCTGTTCCGGCGTCAGGATGTTGTAAATTTTGTTCTGGGTTTCCATGTGCGCCAGCATGTTAGCTTTGCGCTGTTCTTCCATTTTTGCGATCTGCGCTTCAGCTTTTGCTTTATCGAAGGTATCGCTGGCAATGATGTCATGCATTGCGCGGCGTTCTTCCAGCGGCGGACGTTTCATCTGGTCACGCTGGCCTTTCATGATTTCGCGGATCTGCTGTTTCTGCGCGTCGGTCAGGTTCAGGTCTTTGAACATCATGTCCTGATGCGGACCGAACTTGCCTTTGTGGTGCATCATCGGCTTCGCGTCAGCCGGTGCTGCGGTAGTGGTGTCTGCGGCATGGGCCAGGTTAGCCGCGCCAAGAGCCAGGGTAGAGGCAACAAACAGTGCAGTTAATTTACGCATATTCTATATCCTTCCTTTCAGTTATTTATTACGGCTTTCTTAAGTAGCGTGCCGTGTTGACGAGATTAACTTTACTGACTTTAGCGTCAATTAATCAGAGCAACGGTAAAACAATGAAAGTGTAAAAAACACTTTTGCGCCAATTATGGAGAAAAAAAGAAAATTTGATGGAGAGTGATGAGAGAATAATACAACACGATGATTTTGCAGAGATTATGAAGAACTATACCGGATGACTGGTGATAAATAAAGCAAATAACCAGGATTAATCTGTATTAATTTATAAGAAAGCAACTTAATACCCGCAGAATGATTTCTGCGGGTAAGTATTAGCTTATTTTTTCGAGCATTAATCCCGCGCGTAATCCCAACGCTACCAACGGATTAGGGAATAACACATACTCTACATCATGGGTTACGGTAAAACGTTCCTCTCCGTCCTGCGCCAGCAATGTTCCTTTCTCAAACGGCATAAAATTCAGCGTGTCACTTGCCATATGCATTTCGAAGGACGGCGAGTGGCGAGTAATTTGCGAAACCACCCGATAACGGAGCGGCGGTGTTCTCACGATACCGACACTCTCACCAGATAGCAGCGCAGCAATTGCGCTGGCAGTTACTGCAAACTGGCGAAGATCGTTTTGCCCAAAGGGCAACGCTTTGCCAAGTTCCAGCGTACAGGCCAGCGCGCCAAAATGTCTGGCGCTGAAATGGGTAAACGTACCACCAGGTTCCTTATGGAACACCAGCGCCTCCAGCCCCGCCGCACCCAGCCACGTCAGAAATTTCTCGTCCCAGGGAATGTCGCGTTGCGGTAATACACCGAACTGCGGATGCAAGGAGCCACGAATTGCGGTATGTAGATCAAGGTGCCAGCGCACAGATTCTTTGCCCAGGTCATAAAAATCTTCCAGGCACTGTTCCAGTTCGCGCGCCCGACAGGTTTCTCCGCTTTCAGCAAATAGCTGCCAACGACCGCCAAACATTCGATTCATATCGCTATGGCAATAACGTTTCCCTTGCTTCAGCGCAGGAGGATTCCCGAGGATCACCAGCAACCGCCAACGTAACGGGATCTCGCCGTGAGATATCGCGCCAAGCAACGCGTCCAGCATCTCCACAGGTGCCGTCTCATTACCGTGTATTCCCGCTGAAATCACCAGTGCGCCTTGCGGTGGCGTTAATGGCGTCAGTTCCAGCACACCATCGCCCAGCCAGCGCCAGCGAACGCCGTTGATTTCTCGCTCGGTGATAACCGGTTTTTTACCCGTTAAGGTCAGAGCAAGAAAATTATCCATTGCCCCCTCCCTCGCGCTGGAACGGATAAACCGAACCGAGATTCAGTAATTGGCTCAATACATCCAGTGCTTCCCGCCCTTCGCGCAGCAATTGCGGGTCGGCCAGATCGGCAGCAGTAAGGCGATCGCGGTAGTAACGATCCACCCAGTCATTGAGCGCATTAAACAGCGTATCGTTCATCATCACCGCCGGATTCACCGCCCGGCGTTCTTCTTCTGTCAATACCACCCGCAACCGCAGGCACGCCGGGCCGCCGCCATTCGCCATGCTTTCACGTAAATCAAAGACTTTTAGTTCGCTAATCGGGTTGTCAGCGGCAAGGAGTTCATTGAGATAACCCCATACTCCGGCGTGTTCCCGACACTCCTGAGGCAGCACCAACATCATGGAACCATCATCGCGGCTCAACAGTTGGCTGTTAAACAGATAGGTAGACACCGCATCCGACACGGAAACCTGAGTTGCCGGAACTTCTATCGCCATAAAACCGTTCACCCGCGCACGCAGGTTTGCCAGTAACTGTGACTGGCGAGCGAACGCCTGTTGGTGGCAAAACAGCACCTGGCGGTTACTCACGGCAATCACGTCATTATGAAAAACGCCCTGGTCGATAACGTCCGGGTTTTGCTGGGCGAAAATCACCTGTTGGGGATTCACCTGATTCAGCCTTGCCACCGCCTCGCTGGCTTCGCGAGTCTGTCGCGCCGGATAACGGGAAGGCCGGGTATCATTGCCTTCTTCTCGCCCGTAGACAAAAAGTTGCATACCCGGCTCACCGTAATGACCGCCGAGACGATTGTGGTTTGCCGCCCCCTCATCACCGAGCAACGCTACCTGCGGCAACGCCGAATGAACGCTAAATTTCTCTTCGTCGTTAAAAATCGCTTTTAAAAGTGATTCGGTGACGTGCGCTTCCAGCGAGCGGTGAAATTTATTGTTCAGGTTGGCAACGGTGAGATGCACTTTGCCATCCAGCGTATCGGCAGATGGCGCGATCGTTGCCGCATTGGCTACCCACATTGGCGAAGCGGAACTGACGCTGGAAAGCCAGTGCGGTGCCTGGCGTGCAACTTTTTCCAGTACCTGCTCATCGCTACCACTGAATCCCAACTGACGCAGCACCGGAATAAACGGACGCTCGTGCGGCGGGATCACGGCCTGGGGGAATCCCGCATCGGCAAGGGCTTTCATTTTCAGTAAGCCCTGTTTTGCCGCCTGTCGCGGGTTAGACACCTGAAAACGGTGACGGGTAGAGGCTTCATTACCAAACGACAGGCCAGCGTAATGATGCGTCAGCCCTACCAGCCCGTCGAAATTAACTTCCCAGGCGTTCATCGCACCACCTCATCGGAAAAATCCAGCCCGGGGTTAAGCGTTGCGGGCAAAGTTAACGAGTCCGACTCCAGGCTCGCCATAGGCCATGCGCAGTAATCTGCGGCATACCAGGCGCTGGGGCGATGGTTACCGGATGCACCAATGCCGCCGAATGGCGCGGTACTGGCAGCACCAGTAAGCGGTTTGTTCCAGTTAACAATCCCCGCCCGCGCCTCCAGCAACAGTTGATCGAATTTTTCCCGCTCGGGGGAAACCAGACCGCAAGAGAGTCCGAAGCGAGTGTTATTCGCCATTAGAATCGCTTCCTCGAAAGAATCATAACGCCAGACGCGCAATAACGGTCCGAACACCTCTTCATCTGGTACGCCAGCAACGCCTGTCATTTCAATGATCCCCGGCGTCAGCAACGATGTCTCTGATTGTAATAAGCGCGGCGCAAGCAGGGTTCGTCCGCCCATCGCTTCCAGTTGCTGCCAGGCAGTAACCACCTGCTGTGCGGCCTGTTCAGAAATCAGCCCGCCAATAAACGGCTGCGGTTCGTCATCCCAGTTGCCCGGCGTTAATCGCTGGCTGACGGCAACCAGACGAGCAAGAAACGCATCGCCCTGCGCTCCGCTTTTGAGCAATAAACGGCGGGCGCAGGTGCAGCGTTGCCCGGCTGTGACAAACGCCGACTGAATGGTCAGATGGACAGCCGCGTCGATATCCGCCACCTCATCGATAATTAGCGGATTATTACCGCCCATCTCAAGGGCGAGAATTTTCTCCGGCTGACCGGAGAGCTGGCGATGCAGCTGGTAGCCGGTATTGGCGCTACCGGTAAACAGCAAACCGTCGAGATCCTCCAGCGCACTCAGCGCCTGACCCGTTTCACGCCCGCCCTGCACCAGGTTAAGTACGCCCGGCGGCAAGCCAGCCTGCTGCCATAAACGCATTACCGCTTCGCCACTCCACGGTGTCAGTTCGCTGGGTTTAAAGATAATGGTGTTACCTGCCAGCAATGCCGGAACGATATGTCCGTTCGGCAAATGACCAGGGAAATTATACGGCCCAAACACCGCCAGCACGCCGTGCGGGCGATGTCGCAGGCTCGCCGCACCGTCCGGCATTTCACTACGCTGCTCGCCGGTACGAACGTGATACGCCTTAATTGATATCGCGATTTTATTGATCATCGCCGTCACTTCGGTTGCCGCTTCCCAGCGCGGCTTACCCGTTTCTCTGGCAATAATCGCGGTTAATTCGCCTTTATTCCTTTCCAGCAATCCGGCAAAGCGTTCGACAACGACCTGACGTTCAGCCAATGAGAGCCGCGCCCAGCGCGGAAACGCCGCACGGGCTGCGCGACAAGCCTGCCCGACCTGAGCGGCATCGGCATCATTGCCTTGCCATAACACCTCGCCCGATACCGGATTACGCTTCACACGCGATGCGCCCTGGCCCGTTATCCAGTCACCGTTAATCCATAAAGTCATGCTGTTTTCTCCTCTGCGCACAGGCGCACCAGACGAACGCGATCCCCTGCGTGGCATTTGAGGGCATCCAGTTGTGCGGCGGTTAAAATCAAACGCTCGGTTGCCGGATCGGTACGCGCCAGCACCACGCGGAAATGGTGATAATTTTCATTGGCGACCAGGCAGGCCGGAAAATCGCCCTGCGCAGGCTGCCCTTCTGCCACTTCCACCAGCCGACTTTTACGAATGGCGCGCACGCGGTCGATGTCACACTCAAGCGTTGGCCCGCCGTCGAAGATGTCGATATAGTTGCGGTAACGAAAACCTTCTTTCTCCAGCACCGCGCGGGCAGGCGCGGTTTGCGGATGTACCTGACCGATGACGTCCTGGGCTTCCTGGGATAAAAAGTGGGTATAGATCGGATGTTTCGGCATCAGTTCTGCAATAAATGCCTTTTGCCCGGTGCCGCAGAGAAAATCGGCGCGGCTAAAATCCATCGAAAAGAAGCGTTTACCGAGGCTTTGCCAGAACGGTGAATAGCCGTGTTCGTCAATCACCCCGCGCATTTCAGCAACCACTTTGTCATTAAACTTGTCGCGAAAAGCCGCCATAAACATAAAGCGCGATTTCGACAGCAAATAGCCGTTGCCCTCTTTGCGCCAGTCCGGGTCGAGAAACAGCGTGCACAGCTCGCTGCTGCCGGTGTGATCGTTACTGAGAAACAGCGTCGGCAATGCGTTATAGACATTCAGCTCTTTTGAGGCGTGAACCAACGTGCCGACGCGATAGTTGTACCAGGGATCGTTCAGCCCAACCGCCACCTCAATGGCACAAATCCCCGCCACGGTGCCTGTCTCGCTATCTTCCAGCACGAACACATAGCCCTGCTCACTTTTGGGCAGTTCGCCTTGCCAGGTTTTGATTGCCCTTTCGATACGCGCCGAAAGCGTGGCTTCATTGGCGGGAAGCGACGTCAGGCCGCCGCCCGTTTTGCTGGCAAGCTGCATCAGCGCCGAGACATCTGATCGCTCAACGGGACGGATGACCATCATGATGAACCTCGGCTAACAAAGTGTTCGCAAGCAGCTGCAAAGCGATCCAGTCCGGTCGTCACCTCTTCTTCGCTGACATTGAGCGCAGGCGCAAAACGCACCACGTTGCCACCCGCAATCAGTACCATCACGCCTGCTTTCGCCGCTTCCTGAGAGATCTGTTTCGCTTGCCCGGCGTAATCGGCATTCAGTACACAGCCAATCAGCAAACCTAAGCCGCGAACTTCACTGAACAAACCATAGCGGTGATTAATAGTATTAAGACGCTCAACAAACCAGTCGTGACGCTGTTTAACGCCATTAAGCATCTCTGGTGTGTTGATGAGCTCCAGCACTTTGCCTGCCACCGCCGAGGCCAGCGGATTACCGCCATAGGTGGTGCCATGAGTGCCAACGGTCATCACGCGGGCGCACTCTTCGGTTGCCAACAACGCACCGACCGGGAAACCGCCGCCCAGCGCTTTGGCGGTAGTTAACAGATCAGGCGTCACGCCGTAGTGCATATAGGCATACAGTTCCCCGGTGCGCCCGACGCCGGTTTGTACTTCATCAAAAATCAACAGCGCATTGTGGCGGTTACACAATTCACGCAGACCTTGTAAAAACGCGTTGCTGGCTGGCACCACACCGCCTTCCCCCTGGATGGGTTCGACAATCACCGCACAGGTAGAGTCGTCAATCAGCGCGCTGGCAGAGTTAATATCGTTATATGCAGCATGACGAATATCCGCCGGCAGTGGCGCAAAATCCTGTGAATAGGCTGGCTGCCCACCCGCACTGACAGTAAACAGCGTGCGACCATGAAACGCATTTTTGAACGCCACGATGCCGCTCTTATGGCTGCCGTAGCGGTCGTGAGCGAATTTACGCGCCAGTTTTAGCGCCGCTTCGTTGGCTTCCGCACCGGAGTTACAAAAGAAGACGCGATCGGCAAACGTGGCGCCGATCAATTTTTTCGCCAGTCGCAGTACCGGCTCGTTGGTGTAACCGTTGCCGGTATGCCAGAACTTACTCGCCTGTTCGTTCAGCGCTTCACGCAGTTCCGGATGCGCATGGCCCAGCGCGTTCACCGCAATGCCACCCGCGAAGTCGATATACTCTTTCCCCTGCTGATCCCACAAGCGCGAACCTTCGCCACGTACCGGTATAAAGGGTGCCGGAGCGTAAACAGGTATCATCCATTCATCAAAGTTTTCACGCGTAATTGGCTGAGACATAGCGACCTCTACAGTAAATAATTCGTTATTTATATGTTAACAATAAGTGATGTTTGCGCTGTAAATGTAGATTGCAGGGTTCGTGCCAGCCAGTGATAAAAGTGCATAAACGGCGGAGGCTAACTGGAAATCAAGGAGTTATAACCAAACCATATGCATTTAAAGCGCATATAAAGTGAATACGTTTGCGATGTGGGTGAATAAAAAGAATAAAAAACGCAATGTTATGCAGAAGTAAAATATAATTCTGGAATTGTGATCATTGACGAAATTTACTGGAAATTACTGCGCCATTCTGACGCAGCGCGCACCAAAAGCGGGCATTTTTTGCGCCATCGTTGACATCATTAACAACCATCGATCAAATCACTTAACAACAGGCGGTAAGCAACGCGAAATTCTGCTACCATCCACGCACTCTTTATCTGAATAAATGGCAGCGACTATGAAATTTGTCTCTTTTAATATCAACGGCCTGCGCGCCAGACCTCACCAGCTTGAAGCCATCGTCGAAAAGCACCAACCGGATGTGATTGGCCTGCAGGAGACAAAAGTTCATGACGATATGTTTCCGCTCGAAGAGGTGGCGAAGCTCGGCTACAACGTGTTTTATCACGGGCAGAAAGGCCATTATGGCGTGGCGCTGCTGACCAAAGAGACGCCGATTGCCGTGCGTCGCGGCTTTCCCGGTGACGACGAAGAGGCGCAGCGGCGGATTATTATGGCGGAAATCCCCTCACTGCTGGGTAATGTCACCGTGATCAACGGTTACTTCCCGCAGGGTGAAAGCCGCGACCATCCGATAAAATTCCCGGCAAAAGCGCAGTTTTATCAGAATCTGCAAAACTACCTGGAAACCGAACTCAAACGTGATAATCCGGTACTGATTATGGGCGATATGAATATCAGCCCTACAGATCTGGATATCGGCATTGGCGAAGAAAACCGTAAGCGCTGGCTGCGTACCGGTAAATGCTCTTTCCTGCCGGAAGAGCGCGAATGGATGGACAGGCTGATGAGCTGGGGGTTGGTCGATACCTTCCGCCATGCTAATCCGCAAACAGCAGATCGTTTCTCATGGTTTGATTACCGCTCAAAAGGTTTTGACGATAACCGTGGTCTGCGCATCGACCTGCTGCTCGCCAGCCAACCGCTGGCAGAATGTTGCGTAGAAACCGGCATCGACTATGAAATTCGCAGCATGGAAAAACCGTCCGATCACGCCCCCGTCTGGGCGACCTTCCGCCGCTAATTTAGCAGCTCTCCTGGCTCAAACTGGGTCAGGAGAATTAACCTTGAGAAAAATCAACAAACTGTCAGTAATGATTTGTTGCCTGCCGTCCTTTGTTATACCGTCACTGCGTTTTTAGTTGTCTGACCACTTCTCTATTATCAAGTTTGATATAGGAAACTCCACGATGAACGCTGAGCGTAACTTTCTGTTTGCCTGTCTTATTTTTGCGCTGGTCATTTACGCTATCCACGCTTTCGGTTTATTCGATCTGCTCACCGATTTACCCCACTTACAGACACTCATTCGCCAGAGCGGATTGTTCGGTTATAGCCTCTATATTCTGTTATTCATCATTGCCACCCTCTTTCTGTTACCAGGAAGCATACTGGTGATCGCTGGAGGAATAGTTTTTGGCCCGCTCTTAGGGACACTACTCTCATTAATTGCCGCAACGCTGGCCTCCTCGAGCTCATTCCTGCTGGCGCGCTGGCTGGGACGTGATTTACTGCTGAAATACGTGGGCCATAGCCATACCTTCCAGGCCATTGAAAAAGGCATTGCGCGTAACGGTATTGATTTTCTTATTCTGACCCGCTTAATCCCGTTGTTTCCTTACAATATTCAAAATTACGCTTACGGATTAACCACCATCGCCTTCTGGCCTTATACCCTTATTTCGGCACTCACGACCCTGCCCGGTATTGTTATTTATACCGTGATGGCAAGCGATCTCGCCAATGAAGGCATTACGCTGCGCTTTATTTTACAACTCTGTCTGGCGGGCCTGGCGCTGTTTATTCTCGTCCAGCTCGCAAAACTCTACGCCCGACACAAACATGTGGATCTGTCTGCTTCGCGCCGCAGCCCACTTACTCACCCAAAAAATGAAGGATAGAACGATGTCGCAACATTATTCAGTGTCATGGAAAAAAGGACTGGCTGCACTCTGCTTACTGGCTGTTGCCGGGCTTAGCGGCTGCGATCAAAAAGAGAATGCGGCGGCAAAAGTGGAATACGACGGACTTTCGAACAGCCAACCGCTGCGCGTCGATGCCAATAACCATACGGTAACCATGCTGGTGCAAATTAATGGTCGTTTCCTCACCGACGACACTCGTCACGGTATTGTGTTTAAAGATGGCTCCAACGGACATAAATCGCTGTTTATGGCTTATGCGACCCCGAAAGCATTTTATGAAGCCCTGAAAGAGGCAGGTGGTACGCCGGGCGAAAACATGACGATGGATAATAAAGAAACGACTCATGTCACAGGCAGCAAACTGGATATTTCGGTCAACTGGCAAGGGGCGGCAAAAGCGTATTCCTTCGATGAAGTGATTGTTGACAGTAATGGCAAGAAACTGGACATGCGCTTTGGCGGTAATTTAACGGCAGCAGAAGAGAAGAAAACGGGTTGCCTGGTGTGTCTGGATAGCTGCCCGGTCGGCATCGTCAGCAATGCAACATACACTTATGGTGCGGTGGAAAAACGCGGCGAAGTGAAATTCAAAGGCAATGCCTCAGTTCTCCCGGCGGATAACACGCTGGCAACGGTTACCTTTAAAATCACCGAATAAAGCCAGGATAAAGGATGATGAAGATACAATCGCGTAAAATCTGGTACTACCGTATAACCCTCATCATCCTGTTGTTCGCTATGCTGCTCGCATGGGCGCTGCTTCCCGGCGTCCATGAGTTTATCAATCGCAGCGTTGCGGCGTTTGCCGCCGTGGACCAACAGGGTATAGAACGCTTTATTCAGTCTTACGGCGCACTGGCGGCAGTTGTCTCGTTCTTGTTGATGATTTTACAGGCCATTGCTGCACCGCTACCTGCGTTTTTGATCACCTTTGCCAATGCGTCGCTGTTTGGCGCGTTCTGGGGCGGCTTGCTGTCGTGGACCAGTTCGATGGCCGGCGCGGCGCTGTGCTTTTTTATCGCCAGAGTGATGGGCCGCGAAGTGGTGGAAAAATTAACCGGCAAAACCGTGCTTGACAGTATGGACGGCTTTTTCACTCGCTACGGCAAACACACCATCCTGGTCTGTCGGTTATTGCCTTTTGTCCCTTTCGATCCAATCAGCTATGCTGCCGGTCTGACTTCAATACGTTTTCGCTCGTTTTTTATCGCCACCGGGCTTGGTCAATTACCGGCGACTATTGTTTATTCCTGGGCGGGCAGCATGTTAACAGGCGGTACTTTCTGGTTTGTCACCGGACTGTTTATTCTGTTTGCCCTGACCGTGGTGATTTTTATGGCGAAGAAAATATGGCTTGAGCGCCAGAAGAGGAATGCCTGATGGGTTTACCGCCGCTTAGCAAAATTCCTTTCATTTTACGTCCGCAGGCGTGGCTGCATCGTCGCCATTACGGCGAGGTGCTAAGCCCGATTCGCTGGTGGGGGCGGATCCCGTTTATCTTTTATTTGGTGTCAATGTTTGTTGGGTGGCTGGAGCGCAAACGCTCACCGCTCGATCCGGTAGTGCGATCGCTTGTCAGCGCGCGCATTGCGCAAATGTGCCTGTGTGAGTTTTGCGTGGATATCACCAGTATGAAAGTCGCCGAGCGTACCGGCAGCACCGATAAACTGCTGGCAGTGGCTGACTGGCGGCAAAGCCCGCTCTTCAGCGATGAAGAACGGCTGGCGCTGGAGTACGCCGAAGCCGCAAGCGTAACGCCGCCAACGGTCGATGATGCCCTGCGCACCCGACTGGCTGCGCATTTTGACGCTCAGGCGCTCACCGAACTGACGGCATTGATCGGCCTGCAAAACCTGTCGGCTCGTTTTAATTCTGCCATGGACATTCCCGCTCAGGGGCTGTGCCGTATTCCGGAAAAACGTTCTTAAGGAGAGAAGATGCGCCATTGTGGGTGGTTGCTGGGATTGTTATCGCTGTTTTCTCTGGCAACACATGCCAGTGACTGGCAGGAAATTAAAAATGAGGCCAAAGGGCAAACCGTCTGGTTTAACGCCTGGGGCGGCGATACCGCAATTAACCGCTATCTCGACTGGGTTAGCGGCGAGATGAAAACCCATTACGCTATAAACCTGAAGATTGTTCGTCTGGCGGATGCCGCAGACGCGGTGAAGCGCATTCAGACCGAAGCTGCTGCCGGACGTAAAACGGGCGGCTCGGTGGATCTGCTCTGGGTGAACGGCGAAAACTTCCGCACCTTAAAAGAGGCCAATTTATTACAAACGGGCTGGGCGGAGACTCTGCCCAACTGGCGCTATGTCGACACACAGCTGCCGGTGCGGGAAGATTTTTCAGTGCCTACAGAAGGGGCTGAATCGCCCTGGGGCGGCGCACAACTGACGTTTATCGCCCGCCGCGATGTTACGCCACAGCCACCACAAACGCCGCAAGCCTTACTGGAGTTTGCTAAAGCCAATCCCGGCACGGTTACCTATCCGCGCCCACCGGACTTTACCGGCACGGCGTTTCTTGAACAGTTGCTGATTATGCTGACGCCCGATCCCGCCGCGTTAAAAGTTGCCCCGGATAAAGCCACTTTCGCCCGCGTCACTGCGCCCTTGTGGCAATATCTTGACGCGCTACATCCCTATTTATGGCGCAAAGGAAAGGATTTCCCGCCTTCGCCCGCGCGGATGGATGCTCTGCTGAAAGCCGGCACATTGCGCCTGTCGCTGACCTTTAACCCTGCTCATGCCCAGCAAAAAATCGCCAGCGGCGATTTGCCTGCAAGCAGTTACAGTTTTGGTTTTAACCAGGGGATGATTGGCAACGTGCATTTCGTCACCATTCCTGCTAACGCAAATGCCAGTGCTGCGGCGAAGGTGGTTGCCAACTTCCTGCTCTCACCCAATGCGCAACTGCGTAAAGCGGATCCCGCTGTCTGGGGCGATCCTTCTGTTCTCGATCCGCAAAAACTGCCTGATGGGCAGCGCGAAACATTGCAATCAAGAATGCCGCAAGATCTGCCGCCGGTACTGGCTGAACCGCACGCAGGTTGGGTAAATGCGCTGGAACAAGAATGGCTACACCGTTACGGTACGCATTAATCTTTTTGCTGTGGGCGATGGTGGCGGTGATTTATGCACCACTGATCCCGGCAGCTCTCACGCTGATATCGCCTGCTTTGTCGTTGACACACTGGCAGGCGTTATTTGCCGATCCACAGTTACCGCAGGCATTACTGGCAACGCTGGTGTCGACAACCATCGCGGCGGTCGGGGCGTTGTTGATTGCCCTGCTGGTGATTGTGGCGCTGTGGCCTTGGCCGAAATGGCAGCGTATGTGTGCCCGTCTGCCGTGGCTGCTCGCCATTCCCCATGTGGCTTTTGCCACCAGCGCCCTTCTGCTCTTTGCTGACGGAGGGCTGCTTTATGACTATTTCCCGTATTTCACTCCGCTAATGGACAAATTGGGTATTGGGCTGGGCCTCACCCTTGCAGTGAAAGAAAGCGCATTTCTGCTGTGGATCTTAGCGGCAGTATTGAGCGAAAAACGGCTGTTGCAGCAGGTCATTGTGCTGGATTCGCTGGGCTACAGCCGCTGGCAATGCCTGAACTGGCTGCTGTTGCCCTCCGTCGCGCCTTCGCTGGCAATGGCGATGCTGGCGATTGTTGCCTGGTCGCTTTCGGTCGTGGATGTGGCGATTATTCTTGGGCCAGGTAATCCACCGACGCTGGCAGTAATTAGCTGGCAGTGGTTAACTCAGGGCGACGCGGATCAACAAACGAAAGGCGCACTCGCCAGTCTGCTGCTGATGCTGTTACTCGCCGCCTACGTTTTGCTGAGCTATCTGCTATGGCGCAGCTGGCGGCGCACTATTCCCCGCGTAGATGGCATTCGCAAGCCTGCCACACCTTTATTACCAGGCACTACGCTGGCGAGTTTTTTACCCTTAACCGGTGTGCTGTGTGTGGTTCTGCTGGCGATCCTCGCGGATCAGTCGACGATCAATAGTGAAGCACTCATCAACAGCCTGACAATGGGGCTGGTGGCGACATTCATCGCTTTGCTCCTGTTACTGCTGTGGCTGGAATGGGGGCCACAGCGTCGCCAGTTGTGGCTCTGGTTGCCCATTCTATTGCCCGCTCTGCCACTGGTGGCGGGCCAGTACACGCTGGCGCTATGGCTGAACCTGGATGGAAGCTGGACGGCGGTGGTCTGGGGGCATCTGCTGTGGGTAATGCCGTGGATGCTGTTTATCCTGCAACCCGCCTGGCAGCGCATTGATTCACGGTTAATTTTGATTGCGCAAACACTGAGCTGGTCGCGGGCCAAAATCTTCTTTTACGTGAAATGTCCGCTTATGCTACGCCCTACGCTGATTGCCTTCGCGGTGGGATTTTCAGTCAGTATTGCGCAGTATATGCCGACGCTGTGGCTGGGCGCGGGGCGTTTTCCGACGCTCACCACTGAGGCGGTGGCATTAAGCAGCGGCGGCAGCAATGGTATTTTCGCCGCCCAGGCTTTATGGCAACTGCTATTACCGCTTATTATTTTTGCCCTGACCGCGTTAGTCGCAAAATGGGTAGGTTATGTCAGACAAGGACTCCGCTAATGCTCTGCGTGAAAAATGTTTCGCTACGTTTACCAGAAAGCCGCTTGCTGACAAACGTTAACTTTACGGTGGATAAAGGTGACATTGTCACGTTAATGGGGCCGTCTGGCTGTGGAAAATCCACTCTGTTTTCATGGATGATTGGTGCACTGGCTGGACAGTTTTCTTGTACAGGTGAGCTATGGCTCAATGAGCAACGGATTGACATGCTACCCACCGCACAGCGTCAGATTGGCATTCTTTTCCAGGATGCACTGTTATTTGACCAGTTCAGCGTCGGGCAAAATTTACTGCTGGCGCTACCGTCGACGCTCAAGGGGACTGCCAGGCGCAATGCCGTGAAAGACGCGCTTGATCGAGCGGGACTGGCTGAAACTTATCACCAGGACCCTGCGACATTATCAGGCGGTCAGCGAGCGCGGGTGGCCCTGCTGCGCGCCCTTCTCGCTCAGCCAAAAGCGTTACTCCTGGATGAGCCATTCAGCCGTCTTGATGTGGCTCTGCGCGATAATTTTCGCCAGTGGGTGTTCAGCGAAGTTCGCGAACTGGCGATCCCCGTCGTTCAGGTAACGCACGATCTCCAGGATGTTCCTGCTGATAGTTCTGTTCTGGATATGGAGCAGTGGTCAGAAAATTACAACAAACTGCGATAACGCAAAGTTTTTCTCAATGCGTCAGTTCAGAATGGCGCACTCAAAACTACAATGTCGGGATTTTCGATGAAACGTGTTTCTCAAATGACCGCGCTGGCAATGGCTTTAGGGCTGGCTTGCGCTTCTTCGTGGGCCGCTGAACTGGCGAAGCCTCTTACACTTGACCAGCTTCAACAACAAAATGGCAAAGCGATAGATACTCGCCCCAGCGCGTTTTATAACGGCTGGCCACAAACCTTAAATGGCCCTTCTGGTCATGAACCTGCCGCCTTAAACCTCTCTGCCAGCTGGCTCGACAAAATGAGCACCGAACAGCTCAACGCGTGGATCAAGCAACATAACCTGAAAGCCGATGCCCCGGTGGCGCTGTACGGTAATGACAAAGATGTCGACGCCGTCAAAACGCGACTGCAAAAAGCAGGTTTTACGCATATCTCCATTCTGAGTGACGCGCTAAGCGAACCTTCCCGTCTACAAAAACTGCCGCACTTTGAGCAGCTGGTTTATCCGCAATGGCTGCACGACCTGCAACAAGGTAAAGAGGTTACGGCGAAACCTGCCGGTGACTGGAAAGTCATTGAAGCGGCCTGGGGCGCTCCTAAGCTTTACCTTATCAGCCATATTCCCGGTGCTGACTACATCGATACCAACGAAGTGGAAAGCGAACCGCTGTGGAACAAAGTTTCTGATGAACAACTAAAAGCGATGCTGGCAAAACACGGCATTCGCCATGACACCACGGTCATTCTGTACGGGCGTGACGTATACGCTGGAGCGCGTGTGGCGCAAATTATGCTCTACGCAGGCGTGAAAGATGTGCGTCTGCTGGATGGCGGCTGGCAAACCTGGTCCGACGCGGGACTGCCTGTTGAGCGAGGAACGCCACCGAAAGTGAAAGCGGAACCGGATTTCGGCGTGAAGATCCCGGCACAACCGCAGTTGATGCTCGATATGGAACAGGCCCGTGGACTGCTGCATCGCCAGGATGCATCGCTGGTGAGCATTCGTTCGTGGCCAGAATTTATCGGTACGACCAGCGGTTACAGCTATATTAAACCAAAAGGTGAAATAGCCGGAGCACGTTGGGGACACGCTGGTAGCGACTCGACGCATATGGAAGATTTTCATAACCCGGATGGCACCATGCGCAGCGCCGATGATATTACCGCTATGTGGAAAGCGTGGAATATCAAACCAGAGCAGCAAGTTTCATTCTACTGCGGCACCGGCTGGCGCGCGTCCGAAACCTTTATGTACGCACGCGCCATGGGTTGGAAGAATGTTTCCGTGTATGACGGCGGCTGGTACGAATGGAGCAGCGATCCAAAAAATCCGGTAGCAACCGGTGAACGCGGCCCGGACAGTAGCAAATAACATTGCAATTACTGACGCTGGTGCGACTTCAGCGTCAGATACCCACTCCACACCCGCGTAAAGGTCGTCATCCAGCACAACGCACCGAAGATCCACGCAAACCACGCAAACCATGCAGGGAATAAACATCCCAGCACAAACAGTAAGATCGTTTCTGTGCCTTCGGTTAACCCGCCCAGATAATAAAACGATTTATGCGCATAACCGGGATTATCAATCTGATGTTTCGCCGCCAGCGCAGCAAAAGCGAGAAAACTGCTGCCTGTGCCGATAAACGCAAACAGCAGCCAGCCGCCTGCCAGCGCATTTTGCTCCGGTGCAGCAAGAATAAAGCCAAACGGCACCAGCGCGTAAAAGAGAAAATCGAGAGAAATATCAAGAAAGCCGCCCGCGTCGGTAAGCTCTCTGCGCCGCGCCAGCGCACCGTCCAGACCATCAAGCAGCCTGTTCAACAAAATGACGACTAGCGCCGCCAGATACCAGCCCAGCGCCAGAAACGGCAGAGCCAGCACGCCGATGGCAAATCCCACTAATGTTAAACCATCTGGCGTAATGCCCGGTTTATCAAGAACCCGCACGCACTGATGCAACAACGGTTTAATCCGGGGATGAAGATGGCGGTCTAGCACAGGCACTCCTTAAATATAAAGCCTTTCTGATTGAGCAACAGTGCGGATATTATGGCATTTTTCGCTTATCTGCCCGTGTGTAATTTATGAAAATGATTGAAGTTGTTGCCGCCATCATTGAACGTGATGGCAAAATTTTACTCGCGCAACGCCCCGCCCAGAGCGATCAGGCGGGATTATGGGAGTTTGCCGGTGGTAAAGTCGAGCTGGATGAAAGCCAGCAGCAGGCACTGGTGCGTGAGTTAAACGAAGAATTGGGCATCGAAGCAACTGTGGGTGAGTATGTTGCCAGCCATCAGCGAGAAGTTTCGGGCCGGATTATCCATCTTCATGCCTGGCACGTACCCGACTTCCACGGGACGTTACAGGCACATGAACATCAGGCGCTGGTCTGGTGCTCACCTGAAGAGGCGCTGCAATATCCGCTGGCCCCTGCTGACATTCCACTATTAGAGGCGTTTATGGCTTTACGCGCCGCCAGAGCAGCGGATTAGTGCTAAGGGTTTTGTCATCCCGCTGGCATTGCAGCAGTATTCCTTCGGCTTTAATTACCGCCCCTTCAGAATAATTTTGATCCTGATAAACGCAGCACTGAGTACAGGGCTGCGCTGACTGCCCGCCTGAACTGAACACTTCTGGCGGTACGTTTACCTCCACGTCCGGACGATAATGCGGGTTAGCCAGTGCAATTAATGGAAATGCTAATACTACGGCGAACAATGCTCGACTCACAGGGAACTCCTTAACGTTATTGTCTCTGCTACTGATAACGGTAGCCGGGTGGCAAAACTTTAGCGTCTGAGTTATCGCATTTGGTTATGAGATTACTCTCGTTATTAATTTGCTTTCCTGGGTCATTTTTTTCTTGCTTACCGTCACATTCTTGATGGTATAGTCGAAAACTGCAAAAGCACATGACATAAACAACATAAGCACAATCGTATTAATATATAAGGGTTTTATATCTATGGATCAGACATATTCTCTGGAGTCATTCCTCAACCATGTCCAAAAGCGCGACCCGAATCAAACCGAGTTCGCGCAAGCCGTTCGTGAAGTAATGACCACACTCTGGCCTTTTCTTGAACAAAATCCAAAATATCGCCAGATGTCATTACTGGAGCGTCTGGTTGAACCGGAGCGCGTGATCCAGTTTCGCGTGGTATGGGTTGATGATCGCAATCAGGTACAGGTCAACCGTGCATGGCGTGTGCAGTTCAGCTCTGCCATCGGCCCGTACAAAGGCGGTATGCGCTTCCATCCGTCAGTTAACCTCTCCATTCTCAAATTCCTCGGCTTCGAACAAACCTTCAAAAATGCCCTGACTACCCTGCCGATGGGCGGTGGTAAAGGCGGCAGCGATTTCGATCCGAAAGGAAAAAGCGAAGGTGAAGTGATGCGTTTTTGCCAGGCGCTGATGACTGAACTGTATCGCCACCTGGGCGCGGATACCGACGTTCCGGCAGGTGATATCGGGGTTGGTGGTCGTGAAGTCGGCTTTATGGCGGGGATGATGAAAAAGCTCTCCAACAATACCGCCTGCGTCTTCACCGGTAAGGGCCTTTCATTTGGCGGCAGTCTTATTCGCCCGGAAGCTACCGGCTACGGTCTGGTTTATTTCACAGAAGCAATGCTAAAACGCCACGGTATGGGTTTTGAAGGGATGCGCGTTTCCGTTTCTGGCTCCGGCAACGTCGCCCAGTACGCTATCGAAAAAGCGATGGAATTTGGTGCTCGTGTGATCACTGCGTCAGACTCCAGCGGCACTGTAGTTGATGAAAGCGGATTCACGAAAGAGAAACTGGCACGTCTTATCGAAATCAAAGCCAGCCGCGATGGTCGAGTGGCAGATTACGCCAAAGAATTTGGTCTGGTCTATCTCGAAGGCCAACAGCCGTGGTCTGTACCGGTTGATATCGCCCTGCCTTGCGCCACCCAGAACGAACTGGATGTTGACGCCGCGCATCAGCTTATCGCCAATGGCGTTAAAGCCGTCGCCGAAGGGGCAAATATGCCGACCACCATCGAAGCGACTGAACTGTTCCAGCAGGCAGGCGTACTGTTTGCACCGGGTAAAGCGGCTAATGCTGGCGGTGTAGCAACGTCAGGCCTTGAAATGGCGCAAAACGCTGCGCGCCTGGGCTGGAAAGCCGAGAAAGTTGACGCACGTTTGCATCACATCATGCTGGATATCCACCATGCCTGTGTTGAGCATGGTGGTGAAGGTGAGCAAACCAACTACGTGCAGGGCGCGAACATTGCCGGTTTTGTGAAGGTTGCCGATGCGATGCTGGCGCAGGGTGTGATTTAAGTTGTAAATGCCTGATGGCGCTACGCTTATCAGGCCTACAAATGGGCACAATTCATTGCAGTTACGCTCTAATGTAGGCCGGGCAAGCGCAGCGCCCCCGGCAAAATTTCAGGCGTTTATGAGTATTTAACGGATGATGCTCCCCAGGGAACATTTCTTATGGGCCAACGGCATTTCTTACTGTAGTGCTCCCAAAACTGCTTGTCGTAACGATAACACGCTTCAAGTTCAGCATCCGTTAACTTTCTGCGATAGCAGCAGATATGCCAGTAAAGAAATCCCATTAGACTATTTTTTTGATAATCTTCTTCGCTTTCGAACAACTCGTGCGCCTTTCGAGAAGCAAGCATTATATAATGCCAGGCCAGTTCTTCTTCAATTGTCCCGTTTTGAAAAGCTGTGCTTGATATCGAGATCATCCATGATAATTCCGCCGCCCATATTAGCTTCGCCGAGGATTTACCGGAGCGATTATTAGCGCAATCAGAGATATAGTCTGAGGGAAAAACAGCAAATTTATTCAACAAGGCGATAACCTGCTCTGGGGCTTCCTCCATGTTTGCTTTAAAGGTATTGGCTCCATGGTCGCCAGAAAGAAAATGCTCCATTAAGGCACAATAACTTTCGCTATCTTCGATACCCCATTGATCCTCTAAAGACTCGCGTCTTTTACTTATGATATCGATCGAGTCAAAGGGAAGCACATGATATTGGAAGGTATCTTTGCCAGGTTCAGGCTTTCGCGGCCAGAACTCCAGCGTTTCAGACCATTGCTTATGATAGAACCGATAAGGTGCGATCAATTGTAGCGCCTGTAACTTCTCGATACTGAGCGGCTCAATACCTTTAGCCTGATAATAATGCAGTTGTTCTTTTTTTGCTTTAAAACCGGCCCGAACAATAAGCCCCATCATAATTAATAGATAAAGAAAAGAGCATCCCGCAGTAATCAGGCCTCTTTCATTCAAACCGTTGGATGTTATCGCTGCGAATACAAACATTACAGCGACAACACATGTTAAATACCCCCCCCACTTACAAAGCAGCATGGCCTTATTTTCTTTAATCATCCGTTCAAAATTACTATTAAATATTTCCCAGCCATTAAAAGAATACTTCTCGCTCCCAGGATGGTTTTGTAATAAAACTTTTTTCATCACATTCCCTGTTATTACATACTTTAGAGGCGATAATTTTATCCATGCAAAAAAAATATCCAACGAATTTTCTTGATCCGCTGGATATTTCAGAATATGACTCGAATAGCACGAAAGATTCGCTCGCTTACGCTATCGCCCCGCTTCCGGCTTCATCTGCTGGCGGACTTTTTTTCGCACTACGTTTACGCGGTGCAGCCTTTTTCTTATCAGCACTGCCACCACTGCCCGGAGCCACAATGCCGCGAAACTGCCGCACCGGAGTACGTTTGGCTTGATCAATAAGCTGATATAGCGTCCCCACCAGCGGCTGCATAAAGTCCTGATAGCGACACTGCTTTTCGCTGATTTGCGTCAGCACCGATTCCCAGTGCGCGGTCATGTCCGGTCGCGTAGCCATTTCTGGCAGCGAATGGAATAACGCTTTTCCGGCGTCGGTGGAGTGGATATAGCGCCCTTTTTTGGTGAGGAAACCACGCTTGAACAACAGTTCAATAATCCCGGCACGCGTTGCTTCTGTCCCCAGACCATCGGTCGCACGAAGGATCTTTTTCAGATCTTTGTCCTGCACAAAGCGCGCAATCCCGGTCATCGCCGAAAGCAGTGTTGCATCGGTAAAATGGCGCGGCGGCTGGGTTTGCCGCTCTACCACTTCACCTTTTTCACACAGCAACTCATCGCCTTTCGCCACCACAGGCAATGGCGTGCCGTCGTTTTCTTCATCGCGCTCTTTGCTGCCTAACAGCGCGCGCCAACCTGCTTCAGCAAGAAAACGCGCTTTAGCGACAAATTTGCCTTTGGAAATGTCCAGTTCGATAACACACTTGCGGAACACCGCATCCGGGCAGAACTGCATCAGATACTGACGGGCAATCAGGTTATAGACCTTCGCTTCGTTCTCCGTCAGGTTGATCGCAGAACTCCGTGCGGTCGGAATGATGGCGTGGTGCGCATCGACCTTTTTGTCATCCCAACAGCGGTTGCGTATATCTGGATCTACCACTGGCTGCGGCAACAGATCTGGTGCATGAACGCTGATGGCATTCATCACCGCGTGGCGTCCGGCAAAATGTTCTTCTGGCAAATAGCGACAATCGGAACGCGGATAAGTGATTAACTTGTGTGTTTCGTACAGCTTCTGGCAGATATCAAGCACGTTCTGCGCGCTCAGACCAAAGCGTTTTGCCGCTTCAATCTGCAACGCCGAAAGCGAAAACGGCAGCGGCGCGGATTCTGATTCCCGTTTATCGTTATAGCTGGTGACAATAGCCGGTTGACCACTAATGCGGTTAACCACATGCTCCGCCAGTGGACGATGTAACAAGCGCCCTTCTTCATCCTGGTACGGTTCACACGCTTCGCTCGGTTGCCAGATAGCGGTAAACCGCTCATCGGCAGGTGTCACGATATGCGCTTTGACTTCAAAGAAGTCTTTCGCCACGAAGTTTTCAATCTCTTCATCGCGGCGCACCACCAGCCCGAGCACGGGTGTCTGCACGCGTCCCACGGAAAGTACGCCCTGATAACCGGCATTGCGACCGAGAATGGTATACGCACGGGTCATATTGATGCCGTACAGCCAGTCGGCACGCGCTCGCGCCAGCGCAGAAACGCACAATGGCACAAACTCACTGTTGGAACGAAGACGGTCGATCGCCCGCTCAACCGCCTGCGGGTTCAGGTCGTTTATCAAGCAACGCTGCACCTGCTGGCGCTTTTCCGGTGCCAGTTGCAGATAGTCCAGCACTTCATCCACCAGCAATTGCCCTTCACGATCCGGGTCCCCGGCGTGAACGATTTCGCTGGCTTCATGCAGGAAGCGTTTGATGACGTTAAGTTGTTTGGTCACGGAGGGTCGGGGCTGTAATTGCCACTTTTCCGGGACAATCGGCAAATCCGCAAGATTCCAGCGCGCATAGCGGCTGTCGTAGGCGTCTGGCTGCGCCTGCTCAAGCAGGTGACCGATACACCAGGTCACCACCTGACCATTACCGCACTCGATAAAGCCATCGCCTTTACGGTGCGGTTTGGGCAGGACATCAGCAATGGCGCGCGCCAGACTCGGTTTTTCGGCAATAAACAACCGCATTGAATTAACGGATCTCAACCATGGCACGACCGCCGCGCGCTGGCACCAGTTCGCCAATCGCCGTCAGTTCAATGCCAAACTCGGCGGCTGTAGTTTTAACCTCATTTTCTGCTTCCGGCATGACCGCCAGCAGCAAACCGCCAGAAGTTTGCGGATCGCACAGCAGATCGCGCACTTCACGCGGCATTTCACCCATCAGATGACCGTAGCTGGCAAAGTTACGTTCGGTGCCGCCAGGCACTGCGCCCAACTTAATGTACTCTTCAACCCCCGGCAATTTTGGGATCGCGTCATAGTCAACGCGCGCCTGCACACCTGCGCCCTGACACATTTCGCTCAAATGGCCCAGCAGACCAAAACCAGTAACGTCGGTCATCGCTTTTACGCCTTCGATGTTGGCAAAGGACGCACCTGCGATGTTCATCCGGCACATCACTTCCGTCGCCAGTCCCTGATGTTCTGGTTTCAACAGTGATTTTTTCTCAGCCGTGGTAAGAACGCCGATCCCCAGCGGTTTCGTCAGGAACAGTTTGCATCCGGCTTGTGCGGTACTGTTTTTCTTCACCCGCTCGGTCGGTACGATCCCCGTTACCGCCAGACCAAAAATCGGCTCCGGCGCATCGATGGAGTGACCGCCAGCCAGCGCAATACCCGCCTGACGGCATGCATAGCGTCCACCTTCGGTTACTTCGCGGGCAATTTCCGGGGAAAGTTTGTTAATCGGCCAGCCGAGGATCGCAATCGCCATAATCGGTTTGCCCCCCATCGCGAAGATATCGCTGATGGCGTTAGTCGCCGCAATGCGGCCAAAATCGAAAGGATTATCAACGATCGGCATAAAGAAGTCGGTGGTACTGATAACGCTGGTGCCATTGCCCAGATCGTACACCGCCGCATCGTCGCGGGTCTCATTACCCACAAGCAAATTCGGATCAACAAACTTCGCCTGCTCACTGTGCAGGATGGTTTCCAACACTTTTGGGGAAATTTTACAGCCGCAACCAGCTCCGTGGCTGTATTGGGTCAAACGAATCGAGTTCTCGCTCATGGACATCTCCTGTCAATGCAATCCGGGTATGGTAACCCTCATTCCGTGAAGTGATAAGTGAGAGTGTCTGAATTCCTGCGCCTTTGCTCACAATCCAGACAGTTTCGCGACAATTATCAGAAATAAGTTACAAACGGCGTCGGGTCCGGGACGTTAATCGACGTAGATGCTTTCAACTGCGGCGTGCCGAGGTAGAGAAAACCGACAATTTTATCCTGCTCACGGCAACCGAATGCTTCACGCACTACCGGACTTTCAGTTAATGCGCCACTGCGCCAGATGCCGCCAAATCCTTGGGCAACGGCTGCCATTTGCATCGCCATGACCGCGCATCCGGCAGACATTTCCTGTTCCCATCGCGGGACTTTATGATTTTCTTCGCATTTCGCCACCACCGTGATGATGAGCGGTGCGCGGAACGGCGCATTACGGGCTTTGTCGATAGCTTTGTCATCACTACCGGCAGCAATCGCCCCCTGTTCCAGTACGGCGCTGAAACGCTCGCGCCCTTCCCCTTCAATCACAAAAAAATGCCACGGTTGCATGGACTTATGGTCCGGCGCACGCATACCCGCACGCAGGATGTTTTGCAGTTGTTCACCCGTTGGCGCGGGTTCAGCCAGGCGGGAGGCGCTACGGCGATTGATCAATAGTTCGAGTGCATCCATTTGATTAACTCCTGTCGTGATATTTATTCACAAAATTAACACGAGAGTGGATTTTGTTACAGCACAGTCCGCAATTCCTGCTGACAAGTGCCGGTTGGGTCATTACGATAACCACATCTATTGCGCCTGTGACAGGTGTGACCTTAAGTTGGGAGAATACATGCGAACCCTTTGGCGATTTATTGCCGGATTTTTTAAATGGACGTGGCGTCTGCTGAATTTCGTCCGTGAAATGGTACTTAACCTGTTCTTTATTTTCCTCGTACTGGTTGGTGTGGGGATCTGGATGCAGGTCAGTGGTGGTGATTCGAAAGAAACGGCCAGTCGTGGCGCACTGCTGCTGGACATTTCTGGTGTGATCGTCGATAAACCCGACAGTTCTCAGCGGTTTAGTAAATTAAGCCGCCAGCTGCTTGGTGCCAGTTCCGATCGTCTGCAGGAAAACTCACTGTTTGATATCGTCAACACCATTCGCCAGGCGAAGGACGACCGCAATATCACCGGTATCGTGATGGATCTGAAAAACTTCGCAGGCGGCGACCAGCCGTCTATGCAGTACATCGGCAAAGCCCTGAAAGAGTTTCGTGACAGCGGGAAACCGGTTTATGCCGTTGGCGAGAACTACAGCCAGGGGCAATATTATCTCGCCAGTTTCGCCAATAAAATTTGGCTGTCACCGCAAGGCGTGGTTGATCTGCACGGTTTTGCTACCAACGGTCTGTACTACAAATCGTTGCTGGATAAGCTGAAAGTTTCCACCCATGTGTTCCGCGTGGGTACGTATAAATCTGCCGTTGAACCGTTTATTCGTGATGATATGTCACCGGCAGCCCGCGAAGCTGACAGCCGCTGGATTGGTGAGCTGTGGCAAAACTATCTGAATACTGTTGCCGCTAACCGGCAGATCCCTGCTCAGCAGGTATTCCCTGGCGCGCAAGGGTTGCTTGAGGGTTTAACCAAAACCGGTGGCGATACCGCGAAATATGCACTGGAAAACAAGCTGGTCGATGCACTGGCATCGAGTGCCGAAATCGAAAAAGCTCTGACCAAAGAGTTCGGCTGGAGTAAGACTGATAAAAATTATCGCGCCATCAGTTATTACGATTACGCATTGAAAACGCCGGCAGATACCGGTGACAGCATCGGTGTCGTCTTCGCTAATGGCGCAATTATGGATGGCGAGGAAACTCAGGGGAATGTTGGCGGTGATACCACTGCGGCACAAATCCGCGACGCTCGCCTTGACCCGAAAGTGAAAGCGATTGTCCTGCGTGTTAATAGCCCAGGCGGCAGCGTTACCGCGTCTGAAGTGATTCGCGCTGAACTGGCAGCAGCCCGGGCAGCGGGTAAGCCTGTGGTTGTATCGATGGGCGGCATGGCGGCATCTGGTGGTTACTGGATTTCCACGCCAGCTAATTACATTGTGGCTAACCCCAGCACCCTGACCGGTTCTATCGGTATCTTCGGCGTGATCACCACCGTAGAAAATAGTCTGGATTCGATTGGTGTTCATACTGATGGTGTCTCAACTTCACCGCTGGCGGATGTTTCTATCACCAGGGCACTGCCGCCGGAAGCGCAGCAGATGATGCAATTAAGCATTGAGAATGGCTATAAACGCTTTATCACGCTGGTTGCTGATGCGCGTCATTCGACGCCGGAGCAAATTGATAAAATCGCCCAGGGCCACGTCTGGACCGGTCAGGATGCAAAAGCTAACGGGCTGGTCGATAGTCTCGGGGATTTCGATGATGCGGTTGCCAAAGCAGCAGAGCTGGCAAAAGTGAAACAGTGGCATCTGGAATACTACGTTGATGAACCGACCTTCTTCGACAAAGTGATGGACAACATGTCTGGTTCTGTCCGGGCAATGTTGCCAGATGCGTTCCAGGCCATGTTACCTGCACCGCTTGCCTCGGTAGCCTCTACCGTTAAAAGTGAAAGCGACAAGCTGGCCGCGTTTAACGACCCACAAAACCGTTATGCGTTTTGCCTGACCTGCGCCAACGTGCGTTAAGTCTTGTACTGAGTGGCCGACAGATCGTCGGCCACATTATTTTTTACCTCGACGAATCCTCTTCCCGCTGTCTCGACCCATATTTCCTTATCCGCATAGTATCAGGTGCGCTCCTCCTGCCTCACGTATATACTTTTGCTCTTTCGATATCATTCATATCAATATCATGCAAAAGAAATCAATTTACGTCGCCTACACGGGCGGGACCATCGGGATGCAGCGTTCCGAGCAGGGTTATATTCCGGTGTCAGGTCATCTACAACGCCAACTGGCGCTGATGCCGGAATTCCATCGCCCGGAGATGCCAGATTTCACCATTCATGAATATACGCCGTTGATGGATTCTTCTGATATGACGCCGGAAGACTGGCAGCATATTGCTGAAGATATTAAAGCGCACTATGACGACTATGATGGTTTTGTCATTCTACACGGTACCGACACGATGGCGTATACCGCCTCTGCGCTGTCGTTCATGCTCGAGAATCTCGGTAAACCGGTCATTGTGACAGGGTCACAAATCCCGCTGGCTGAGTTACGCTCTGACGGACAAATTAATCTGCTGAATGCGTTGTACGTTGCGGCGAATTATCCGATCAACGAAGTAACGCTCTTTTTCAATAACCGATTGTATCGCGGCAACCGCACTACCAAAGCCCATGCCGATGGTTTTGATGCGTTTGCCTCTCCAAACCTTCCTCCGTTACTGGAAGCTGGTATCCATATTCGTCGTTTGAATACGCCACCCGCCCCGCACGGTGAAGGGGAATTAATCGTTCATCCAATCACGCCACAACCAATTGGCGTAGTGACGATTTATCCGGGGATTTCTGCTGATGTCGTGCGCAATTTTCTGCGCCAACCGGTGAAAGCATTGATTCTGCGCTCCTATGGCGTGGGTAATGCGCCACAAAACAAAGCCTTCCTGCAGGAATTACAAGAAGCCAGCGATCGCGGTATTGTGGTGGTCAACCTGACACAATGTATGTCCGGTAAAGTGAATATGGGTGGTTATGCCACCGGTAACGCCCTCGCCCATGCCGGCGTTATTGGCGGTGCAGATATGACTGTAGAAGCCACGCTAACCAAACTGCATTACCTGCTGAGCCAGGAACTGGATACTGAAACCATTCGCAAGGCCATGAGCCAAAACCTGCGCGGCGAACTGACGCCGGATGATTAAGGAGACTGCAATGCCCCATCGCGCCCTGTTACTGGTCGATTTACAAAATGATTTCTGTGCTGGTGGCGCGCTCGCCGTACCGGAAGGTGACAGTACGGTGGAGGTTGCTAACCGCCTTATTGACTGGTGCCAGTCGCGCGGAGAAGCGGTTATCGCCAGCCAGGACTGGCATCCGGCGAATCACGGCAGTTTTGCCAGTCAGCACGGTGTAGAGCCTTATACGCCAGGCCAACTCGACGGTTTGCCACAAACCTTCTGGCCAGATCACTGTGTGCAGAACAGTGAAGGCGCACAATTACATCCGTTACTGAACCAAAAAGCGATCGCAGCGGTGTTCCATAAAGGCGAAAATCCTTTAGTTGACAGTTACAGTGCCTTTTTTGATAACGGCCGTCGGCAGAAAACCTCTCTCGATGACTGGTTACGCGATCATGAAATCGATGAATTGATCGTTATGGGCCTGGCTACTGACTATTGCGTGAAGTTTACCGTGCTGGACGCGTTACAGTTAGGTTATAAGGTGAACGTGATTACCGATGGTTGTCGTGGCGTGAATATCCAGCCCCAGGACAGTGCGCACGCGTTTATGGAGATGTCAGCAGCTGGGGCAACGCTATATACGCTGGCAGACTGGGAAGAGACGCAGGGGTAATATTAGTTGAATTCATCTCTGGCCTACATTTCCTCAATGACATTGTAGGCCAGATAATACTTGTCAGTGTTGCATTTAACCTACTTGCAGCTAAAACACGACGTCCTAACAAGTATATTTGCCCTCCCTTAATAACAGGCTTAAATACTAGATAACTCATTCACTTAAACATAGCAATAGGCTTTGCTGAGATACCAAAATCTTCTTTTAACTGCTGTTTGCTCTTCATGACCATCTGACCATTTGTGTCAATTGTCATATGCTGTGCTTCGGTATTATGGCGGGCTTGCCACAGCATCACCAGTTGCAGGCAATTCTCTTTTTGTTCCTCGGTCAACGCAACGCCATCGGGCCATTTCCCCAGTTCAACGGCGGTCGACAAACGCTGGTATACCTCAGGCGTCATGCTGTTGATAATGTCATCAAGATTCATAATTTTTCCGCTCCTGTGGAATAAGTTGCTGAATCGTTTTTTCAACCGTTGATTTCTTCGCCGTTTTCGCCATCGGTAAAGCGTAAAGAGGCAGAGTTAACACAATAACGTTCGCCCGTTGGCTGCGGCCCGTCAGGGAAGACATGCCCCAGATGGGCATCACAGTTACCGCAACGAATTTCTATGCGCTGCATTCCATGTGACAAGTCTTTGATATAACGAATGGATTCTTCACTCACCGGTTCGTAGAAACTGGGCCAACCACAGCCGGAATCATACTTGGTTTGGGAATGAAACAGCGGGGCATCGCAGATCAAACAGTGATATACGCCGTCACGCTTGTTATGCAGTAAACGACCCGTAAATGGCGGCTCTGTCCCATGATTCTGCGTCACGTAAAACTGCATCTCGGACAAATTTTTTTTCAGTTCTTCTGCCGAAGGTTTATTAGCCATTTGCTCACATCTCACTTTAATCGTGCTCACATTACGTGACTGATTCTAACAAAACATTAACACTAACTGGCAAAATTTTGTCCTAAACTTGATCTCGACGAAATGGCTGCACCTAAATCGTGATGAAAATCACATTTTTATCGTAATTGCCCTTTAAAATTCGGGGCGCCGACCCCATGTGGTTTCAAGCCCAAAGGAAGAGTGAGGCGAGTCAGTCGCGTAATGCTTAGGCACAGGATTGATTTGTCGCAATGATTGACACGATTCCGCTTGACGCTGCGTAAGGTTTTTGTAATTTTACAGGCAACCTTTTATTCACTAACAAATAGCTGGTGGAATATATGACTATCAAAGTAGGTATCAACGGTTTTGGCCGTATCGGTCGCATTGTTTTCCGTGCTGCTCAGAAACGTTCTGACATCGAGATCGTTGCAATCAACGACCTGTTAGACGCTGATTACATGGCATACATGCTGAAATATGACTCCACTCACGGCCGTTTCGACGGTACCGTTGAAGTGAAAGACGGTCATCTGATCGTTAACGGTAAAAAAATCCGTGTTACCGCTGAACGTGATCCGGCTAACCTGAAATGGGACGAAGTTGGTGTTGACGTTGTCGCTGAAGCAACTGGTCTGTTCCTGACTGACGAAACTGCTCGTAAACACATCACCGCTGGTGCGAAGAAAGTGGTTATGACTGGTCCGTCTAAAGACAACACTCCGATGTTCGTTAAAGGCGCTAACTTCGACAAATATGCTGGCCAGGACATCGTTTCCAACGCTTCCTGCACCACCAACTGCCTGGCTCCGCTGGCTAAAGTTATCAACGATAACTTCGGCATCATCGAAGGTCTGATGACCACCGTTCACGCTACTACCGCTACTCAGAAAACCGTTGATGGCCCGTCTCACAAAGACTGGCGCGGCGGCCGCGGCGCTTCCCAGAACATCATCCCGTCCTCTACCGGTGCTGCTAAAGCTGTAGGTAAAGTACTGCCAGAACTGAATGGCAAACTGACTGGTATGGCGTTCCGCGTTCCGACCCCGAACGTATCCGTAGTTGACCTGACCGTTCATCTGGAAAAAGCTGCAACTTACGAGCAGATCAAAGCTGCCGTTAAAGCTGCTGCTGAAGGCGAAATGAAAGGCGTTCTGGGCTACACCGAAGATGACGTAGTATCTACCGATTTCAACGGCGAAGTTTGCACTTCCGTGTTCGATGCTAAAGCTGGTATCGCTCTGAACGACAACTTCGTGAAACTGGTATCCTGGTACGACAACGAAACCGGTTACTCCAACAAAGTTCTGGACCTGATCGCTCACATCTCCAAATAAGTTGAGATGACACTGTGATCTAAAAAGAGCGACTTCGGTCGCTCTTTTTTTTACCTGATAAAATGAAGTTAAAGGACTGCGTCATGATTAAGAAAATTTTTGCCCTTCCGGTCATCGAACAAATCTCCCCTGTCCTCTCCCGTCGTAAACTGGATGAACTGGACCTCATTGTGGTCGATCATCCCCAGGTAAAAGCCTCTTTTGCATTACAGGGCGCACACCTTCTCTCGTGGAAACCTGCGGGTGAAGAAGAAGTTCTGTGGTTGAGCAACAACACACCGTTCAAAAATGGCGTCGCTATTCGCGGTGGCGTACCGGTTTGCTGGCCGTGGTTTGGTCCGGCGGCACAACAAGGTCTGCCTGCGCACGGTTTTGCCCGCAACCTGCCGTGGACGCTGAAATCACATCGTGAAGATGCTGATGGCGTAGCGCTGACTTTTGAATTGACACAAAGCGAAGAGACGAAAAAATTCTGGCCGCACGACTTTACGCTGTTAGCGCATTTCCGCGTGGGTAAAACCTGTGAAATCGATCTTGAATCACATGGCGAATTTGAAACCACCTCTGCCCTGCATACCTACTTTAACGTGGGTGATATCGCTAAGGTAAGCGTCAGTGGGCTGGGCGATCGCTTCATTGATAAAGTAAATGACGCGAAAGAAGATGTACTGACCGACGGTATTCAGACCTTCCCTGACCGTACCGATCGCGTGTATCTGAATCCGCAAGATTGCAGCGTGATTAATGATGAAGCGCTGAATCGTATTATCGCCGTAGGCCACCAGCATCATCTGAACGTTGTCGGCTGGAACCCGGGACCGGCGCTTTCAGTTAGCATGGGCGACATGCCGGATGATGGCTACAAAACATTTGTTTGTGTAGAAACGGCTTACGCTTCAGAAACGCAAAAAGTGACCAAAGAGAAACCTGCACATCTGGCGCAATCCATTCGCGTTGCGAAACGTTAATTTGCGTTAATGTTGTGTGCCGGGTGCGATGCATCCGGCACGTATCAACATCACACCATATCCAGCGCAGTTTTTCCTTTTGGTGCCGGATACGCTTTATCCAGCATGGTTAATTCCGCTGACGAAAGTTCGACCTCAAGCACAGCCGCATTCTGTTGGACATGGGCAATCGTGGCCGCTTTTGGAATCGCCATCACACCCTGATGGCTGATTACCCACGCCAACAATACTTGTGCCGCGCTGATATTGTGAGCATGTGCAATTTCGTTGACTACCGCGTTTTTTAACAGTCCATTGCGCAACCGCCCGGCCTGGGCTAATGGACTGTAAGCCATCACCGGCATCTGCTGTTGCTGGCACCAGGGGAGTAGATCGTACTCAATCCCTCGTGAACCGAGATGGTAAAGCACCTGATTAGTGGCACACTGATTTCCCCCCGGCAGCTGCCAGAGTTCCTGCATATCAGCATGATCAAGGTTAGAAACGCCCCAGCGGCGGATTTTTCCCTGGGCGATCAATTTTTCCATCGCTGCCACAGTCTCTTCAAAAGCGAAACTGCCAGACCAGTGTAATAAGTAGAGATCGAGATAATCAGTATTGAGACGGCGTAAACTGGCTTCGCATGCATTTATCGCTTTTTGCCCGCCAGCATTCCACGGATAGACTTTAGAGACGAGAAAGACGTTATCGCGCAGACCGGTTAATGCTTCCCCAACCACCTTTTCGGCACCGCCATCGGCATACATTTCGGCGGTATCAATGAGGGTTAAACCGAGTTCAATGCCCGCGCGTAGTGCAGCAACTTCTGTTTTGCGCTGACTGGCATCTTCGCCAATATACCATGTTCCCTGCCCTATGGCTGGCAGTGAGACATCGCCACTAAATTGAATCATTTTTTGTTGCATTGTTTCCTCCCAGGTATTGCACCACCGTAATGCAAAACAGGGCGTGACGCCCTGTTTTTATGCACAAAATGCCCTGGAAAGATGCATTATCAGAATTTGTAGGTGATCCCGGTAGAAATCAGGCCAGTCCAGGATTTATCCACCATCGGGCTGTCAGTAACTTCATCAGACAGACGGGTATAGCGCGCGGTACCGTAAACACTCCAGTCGCCGAGGAAGTTGTAGCTGGCGCTCAGCTCCAGGTAAGGGCTCCAGCTGTCGTTCGGGTTATAGCCACGCAGACCGCTGCGAGCGGACTCTTTGCGCGATACGCCATAATAGTATTCGTTCTGGTTTTCGCTGTTCCACTGCACACCAATACCCGGAGTCACGGTCAGGCCACCGTTGGTGTAACGATACAACCAGGCCATATCCCAGACAATGCCGTTGCTGTTATCCAGGGTATCGCCAGCCAGGGTGGTACGCAGGTAACCGTACTGGGTAAAGTGAGCATAAGACAGACCAGCCATCATGGTGCTCTTACGGTCATCCAGGTGACGCATTTGGTGATCGCCACTGTCTTTCGCTTTGAAGTAAAGCGGCGACCAGTAAGCGGTAATTGAAAGTTTATCCGTTGCGTCATTCCACAGGTAGTAACCACCACCTAAGCCACGGAACCAGAAGTTATCGCCTTCATAGTTGATTACCGGTACTGGGTAAACATCGGTATCGTAATCTTTATATGGGTGCTCAACGACACCTACGCCTGCGCCCAGGGAAAATTTACCTTCAGCGTGCGCTACGCCTGCAGACGTTGCGATAAGCACTCCAAGTGCCAGAAGTTTGAGTTTGGTCACAATTAATCATTCCTTAAACAAATGTTTAGCGGGCGACAAAGTTTACCCGTCAATACATCGAAACCCAACCTTTTTACGTTTTCATTTTTTAAAGTAACTGTTTAATTTTCCTGACGCGGATGACACCGCGCTTACAGCCAAATGAATTTAGCGTTACTGGCTACCCTGGTCTTTACATTAATTATGCAAAATTTATGGATGAGTTGTTGATATGCCATTGAAATTAAGAAAGCCGTGCAGGCAAGTTTTCCATTTGCCATCTACGCTTAATTTTGAAGGTGTATCACCGGGCACGTTGTTCTCATCGTCGATAAAATGGCATGAGAGTTGCTGTGTTTTAGCAAGAGACGTCGTTCAGTTTACCTCTTCCGGGAGCCTCTACTATTCATATGAACGGCTCTTAACCTGTGCTAAAAAACGAAAGGACGGCATACCATGAATATATTCGATCACTATCGCCAGCGATATGAAGCTGCCAAGGACGAAGAGTTCACACTGCAGGAGTTTCTTACCACTTGTCGGCAAGATCGCAGTGCTTATGCCAACGCGGCTGAGCGGCTATTGATGGCTATCGGTGAGCCTGTCATGGTCGATACAGCCCAGGAACCCAGACTTTCTCGACTCTTTTCTAACCGGGTCATTGCACGTTATCCGGCATTTGAAGAGTTTTACGGCATGGAAGACGCGATTGAACAGATTGTCTCTTATCTGAAACACGCGGCTCAGGGGCTGGAAGAGAAGAAACAAATCCTGTATCTGCTGGGGCCTGTGGGTGGGGGTAAATCATCGCTTGCTGAGCGACTGAAATCATTAATGCAGCTCGTACCGATTTATGTATTGAGCGCCAACGGTGAGCGTAGCCCGGTCAACGATCATCCGTTCTGTCTTTTCAATCCGCAGGAAGATGCTCAGATTCTGGAAAAAGAGTATGGCATTCCTCGCCGTTATCTCGGCACCATCATGTCGCCATGGGCGGCAAAACGCCTGCATGAATTTGGTGGCGATATCACTAAGTTCCGGGTAGTGAAGGTCTGGCCGTCAATTCTGCAACAAATTGCTATCGCCAAAACGGAACCCGGTGATGAGAACAACCAGGACATCTCCGCGCTGGTTGGGAAAGTCGATATTCGTAAACTCGAACACTACGCGCAGAATGACCCGGACGCCTACGGCTATTCCGGTGCGCTGTGCCGCGCCAACCAAGGGATCATGGAATTTGTCGAGATGTTTAAAGCACCGATAAAAGTGCTGCATCCGCTGTTAACCGCCACTCAGGAAGGTAACTACAACGGGACGGAAGGTATCTCCGCCCTGCCGTTCAACGGGATTATTCTCGCCCACTCGAACGAATCCGAATGGGTCACTTTCCGTAATAACAAAAACAACGAAGCCTTCCTCGACCGTGTTTACATCGTGAAGGTGCCGTATTGCTTACGCATTTCCGAAGAGATCAAAATCTACGAGAAATTGCTTAATCACAGTGAATTGACTCACGCCCCCTGCGCCCCTGGCACGCTGGAAACGCTGTCACGTTTTTCCATTCTTTCGCGCCTTAAAGAGCCAGAAAACTCCAGCATTTATTCAAAGATGCGGGTTTATGATGGCGAAAGTCTGAAAGACACCGATCCCAAAGCCAAGTCGTATCAGGAATATCGTGACTACGCCGGTGTCGATGAAGGGATGAACGGTCTGTCGACGCGTTTTGCGTTTAAGATCCTCTCCCGCGTGTTCAACTTCGATCATGTAGAAGTGGCGGCAAACCCGGTCCATCTGTTCTACGTCCTGGAACAGCAGATCGAGCGCGAGCAGTTCCCACAAGAGCAGGCAGAACGCTATCTGGAGTTCCTGAAAGGTTATCTGATCCCGAAATATGCCGAGTTTATCGGCAAAGAGATCCAGACGGCCTACCTTGAATCCTATTCCGAATATGGGCAAAACATTTTCGACCGTTATGTTACCTACGCGGATTTCTGGATTCAGGATCAGGAGTATCGCGATCCGGATACCGGGCAGCTGTTTGACCGCGAGTCTCTTAACGCCGAGCTGGAGAAAATCGAGAAACCGGCGGGGATCAGTAATCCAAAAGATTTCCGCAACGAGATTGTTAACTTCGTACTGCGCGCCAGAGCGAATAACAGCGGACGCAATCCGAACTGGACCAGCTATGAAAAACTGCGCACGGTTATCGAGAAGAAAATGTTCTCCAATACCGAGGAGCTGTTGCCGGTTATCTCGTTTAACGCCAAAACGTCAACCGACGAGCAGAAGAAACACGACGACTTTGTCGACCGTATGATGGAAAAAGGCTACACCCGTAAACAGGTGCGTTTACTGTGCGAATGGTATTTGCGCGTACGTAAATCGTCTTAACAACCCTGGCCCGGTACACATGTTGCCGGGCCTACAACGACAGCGAACCGTGGGCCTGAGAAGCGGCAACACAGGCGTAGCATACAGTTGGCAAATGTAGTACGGGGGGCATATGACCTGGTTTATTGACCGGCGTCTGAACGGCAAAAACAAAAGCATGGTGAATCGCCAGCGTTTTTTACGCCGTTATAAAGCGCAAATTAAACAGTCGATCTCCGAGGCCATTAATAAGCGTTCGGTGACTGACGTCGACAGCGGCGAATCCGTATCCATTCCCACGGAAGATATTAGCGAACCGATGTTTCATCAGGGGCGTGGCGGTCTGCGCCACCGCGTGCATCCGGGCAATGACCATTTCGTCCAGAACGACCGAATTGAACGTCCCCAGGGTGGCGGCGGAGGTTCCGGTAGTGGTCAGGGCCAGGCCAGCCAGGATGGTGAAGGTCAGGATGAATTTGTCTTTCAGATTTCGAAAGATGAGTATCTTGATTTGCTCTTTGAAGATTTGGCCTTACCGAATCTGAAACAAAACCAACAACGCCAGCTGACCGAATATAAAACGCATCGGGCGGGTTATACCGCTAACGGCGTTCCGGCCAATATCAGCGTTGTGCGTTCCTTGCAGAACTCACTGGCGCGACGCACAGCCATGACGGCAGGCAAGCGGCGGGAACTTCATGCACTGGAAGAGAATTTGGCCATCATCAGCAACAGTGAACCTGCGCAGCTGCTGGAAGAGGAACGTCTGCGCAAAGAAATTGCAGAATTACGTGCCAAAATTGAACGCGTCCCTTTTATTGACACCTTCGATTTACGTTATAAGAACTACGAGAAGCGGCCCGATCCCTCCAGCCAGGCAGTGATGTTTTGCCTGATGGACGTTTCCGGTTCAATGGATCAATCCACTAAAGATATGGCTAAGCGTTTTTATATTCTGCTGTATCTGTTCCTCAGCAGAACGTATAAGAACGTGGAAGTCGTATACATCCGCCATCATACCCAGGCGAAAGAAGTCGATGAACATGAGTTTTTCTACTCGCAGGAAACAGGCGGCACCATTGTTTCCAGCGCCCTGAAACTGATGGATGAGGTAGTGAAAGAGCGTTATAACCCGGCACAGTGGAATATTTACGCTGCACAAGCATCGGACGGCGATAACTGGGCCGATGACTCTCCGCTTTGCCATGAAATCCTGGCGAAAAAATTATTACCTGTTGTTCGTTATTACAGCTATATCGAAATTACCCGTCGTGCACATCAGACATTGTGGCGAGAATATGAGCATCTGCAATCTACTTTCGACAACTTTGCGATGCAGCACATCCGCGACCAGGATGATATTTATCCGGTGTTCCGTGAACTGTTTCATAAACAAAATGCAACAGCTAAAGACTAAAACTATCAGCCAGGTCATTATCGCCTGGCTGATTTTTAGCTTACTGTAAATTATCTCATTTATTACATACATTAGCTTACAATCGCTTTAAATATGACAGCATAACCTTTACATAATTTAGTTCCAGAAAACAATCATTCGGAAAAATGATTCAGTCAACACGTATTTCCATGGGGTTATTCTTTAAATATTTTTTATCGTTAACGAAAATTGATCCTGGTCAAAACTATATATCTCTGCCATCAATAAAATCCAGCACTCACATTGCTCTCCTTTTTATGGTTTCTATGGGTACACAAAAATTAAAAGCTCAAAGCTTTTTTATTTTCAGTTTATTGCTGACGTTAATTTTATTTTGCATCACCACATTATATAACGAAAACACAAATGTAAAACTCATCCCACAGATGAATTACCTGATGGTTGTTGTGGCTTTGTTTTTCCTTAACGCCGTCATTTTTCTTTTCATGTTAATGAAATATTTCACTAACAAACAAATTTTACCAACACTCATTTTAAGCCTTGCATTTTTAAGTGGCCTTATCTATTTAGTTGAAACCATTGTAATTATCCATAAACCAATTAACGGCAGTACACTGATCCAGACAAAGTCGAATGATGTTTCTATTTTCTATATTTTCCGCCAACTCAGTTTTATTTGTTTAACCTCGCTGGCACTCTTTTGTTATGGAAAAGACAACATCCTTGACAACAATAAGAAAAAAACGGGAATCCTGTTGCTGGCGCTGATTCCTTTTTTAGTTTTTCCCCTTCTGGCACACAATCTGAGCAGTTATAACGCTGACTATTCTTTGTATGTCGTCGACTACTGTCCGGACAACCATACTGCGACCTGGGGAATCAACTATACAAAAATATTGGTTTGTCTGTGGGCATTTTTACTGTTCTTTATTATCATGCGTACACGATTAGCCAGCGAACTATGGCCGTTAATAGCATTATTATGTCTGGCATCGCTATGCTGCAACTTACTTCTACTGACTCTGGATGAGTATAATTACACCATCTGGTATATCAGTCGCGGGATTGAAGTTTCCAGTAAACTGTTTGTTGTGTCTTTTCTGATTTATAACATTTTTCAGGAACTGCAACTCTCCAGCAAACTGGCAGTTCATGATGTGCTGACCAATATTTATAATCGGCGCTACTTTTTCAACAGCGTAGAGTCATTATTGTCGCGACCTGTTGTTAAGGACTTCTGTGTCATGCTGGTTGATATTAATCAGTTCAAACGCATCAATGCCCAATGGGGACATCGTGTGGGTGATAAAGTGCTGGTTTCAATTGTCGATATTATCCAGCAAAGCATCCGCCCTGATGATATTTTAGCGCGACTGGAGGGTGAGGTGTTTGGCTTGCTATTTACCGAACTCAATAGTGCCCAGGCAAAAATCATTGCGGAACGTATGCGTAAAAATGTCGAACTCCTGACCGGCTTTAGTAACAGATATGATGTTCCTGAACAAATGACCATCAGTATTGGCACGGTTTTTTCAACGGGTGACACGCGTAATATCTCGCTTGTCATGACGGAAGCAGATAAAGCCTTACGCGAAGCGAAAAGCGAGGGGGGCAACAAAGTGATTATTCATCATATTTAAGTGCAAAAATATTCAGAGCCATGCTTTTTGCGTGGCTTTTGCATACAATTTATTACTATTACCCCTAAATTTCCCCTCCCCAGCGGCGCAGAGATGAGTATAATTAGCGCCCCTGTGCCAGGCCGCAATCGAACTTTATCTGGTTTTCTCGTTTCACTAACCGAAGGAGTGCCATTTATCATGAAATTGCACCATAGAATGCTCCGGCATTTTATCGCCGCAAGTGTCATTGTGCTGACATCTTCCTTCCTTATTTTTGAACTTGTCGCCAGCGACAGAGCAATGAGTGCCTATCTGCGCTATATCGTGCAGAAAGCAGACTCCTCCTTTCTTTATGATAAGTATCAGAATCAGAGTATTGCCGCGCATGTGATGCGCGCTCTCGCTGCTGAGCAGTCGGAAGTGTCGCCAGAACAGCGGCGCGCCATCTGCGAGGCTTTTGAGTCTGCCAATAATACCCATGGCTTAAACCTGACTGCCCATAAATACCCGGGCTTACGCGGCACACTACAAACCGCATCCACTGACTGCGACACAATTGTGGAAGCTGCAGCACTATTACCCGCTTTTGATCAGGCAGTGGAAGGCAACCGCCACCAGGATGATTACGGTTCAGGTCTTGGGATGGCCGAAGAGAAATTTCACTATTATCTCGATCTCAATGACCGCTATGTCTATTTTTATGAGCCGGTTAATGTTGAATACTTTGCGATGAATAACTGGTCCTTCCTGCAGTCAGGAAGTATTGGCATCGATCGCAAAGATATTGAAAAGGTATTTACCGGGCGTACCGTATTGTCGAGCATTTACCAGGATCAGCGTACTAAACAGAACGTGATGAGTTTGCTGACGCCGGTATATGTCGCAGGGCAGCTAAAAGGGATTGTGCTGCTGGATATTAACAAAAACAATTTGCGGAATATCTTTTACACTCATGACCGCCCTCTCCTCTGGCGTTTTCTCAATGTCACGCTAACCGATACCGATTCGGGGCGCGACATTATCATCAACCAGAGCGAAGATAATCTGTTCCAGTATGTCAGTTACGTCCATGACTTACCGGGCGGCATTCGTGTCTCGTTATCCATTGATATTCTTTACTTTATCACGTCTTCGTGGAAAAGCGTTCTGTTCTGGATTTTGACGGCGTTAATTTTGCTGAATATGGTGCGGATGCACTTCCGCTTATACCAAAATGTGTCGCGAGAAAATATTAGTGATGCGATGACTGGACTGTATAATCGCAAAATTTTAACCCCTGAACTGGAGCAGCGGTTGCAGAAACTGGTGCAATCCGGTTCTTCGGTGATGTTTATTGCAATTGACATGGACAAGTTAAAGCTAATAAATGACACCCTCGGTCATCAGGAAGGGGATTTAGCGATTACGTTGTTAGCTCAGGCGATTAAACAATCGATTCGTAAAAGTGATTATGCCATCCGACTCGGTGGCGATGAATTCTGCATCATTCTTGTCGATTCGACGCCGCAAATTGCAGCACAACTGCCTGAACGTATCGAAAAACGTCTGCAACATATCGCGCCGCAGAAAGAGATCGGCTTCTCTTCCGGTATTTACGCGATGAAAGAAAACGATACGTTACATGATGCGTATAAAGCTTCCGATGAGCGTTTATATGTCAATAAGCAGAACAAAAACAGCCGTTCATGATAACCTTCTGTGGTTGTTTGCTTGTAATCTCAGGAGCGTGAAATGACTGAAATGGCTAAAGGAAGCGTGACGCATCAGCGGTTAATCGCTTTATTATCACAAGAAGGTGCTAACTTCCGCGTCGTTACCCATGAAGCGGTAGGTAAATGTGAAGCGGTGTCAGAAATTCGTGGCACCGCTTTAGGCCAGGGAGCTAAGGCACTGGTATGTAAAGTCAAAGGCAATGGCGTAAATCAACATGTTCTGGCGATCCTCGCTGCCGATCAACAGGCCGATCTGAGCCAACTCGCCAGCCATATAGGCGGATTACGCGCTTCGTTGGCCAGCCCGGCGGAAGTCGATGAACTCACAGGCTGTGTCTTCGGCGCGATCCCCCCTTTCAGCTTCCATCCAAAACTCAAACTGGTTGCCGACCCTCTACTCTTCGAACGATTTGATGAAATCGCCTTCAATGCAGGGATGCTGGATAAATCCGTTATTTTGAAAACCACGGATTATTTGCGCATTGCGCAACCAGAACTGCTCAATTTCCGCCGCACTGCGTAACTAGCCTGTCCGTTCAATAAGCAGAACGGACAAAACCAGCACAACAGCAATGGCAAAAAACGATGACGTGATAATCAGTGTCTCGACGAACATTTGATCGTTCATAGCATGCCCCCGGGAGATAGCTGTTTTCACGTTATTGTTAGCGTGCACAAATGGCAGTTTGATGACAGTTCGCCTGATTTTTTATGCAAAAAACGTAAAGATTTTCTACTTCCTTCCTGCAGCAAGCGTAAAGTAAGCAGGCTTATTATTTTTTGGCAAGGAAACCACGATGTTTGATGTCACTTTGCTGATCCTGCTCGGGTTAGCTGCGCTGGGCTTTATCAGTCATAACACCACTGTCGCCGTTTCAATTCTGGTGTTGATCATTGTCCGCGTCACACCGTTAAGCACCTTTTTCCCGTGGATTGAAAAACAGGGGCTAAGTATCGGGATAATCATTCTGACGATTGGCGTTATGGCCCCCATCGCCAGCGGGACGCTACCGCCCTCAACCTTGATTCACTCGTTTCTGAACTGGAAATCGCTGGTGGCAATTGCAGTAGGCGTTATTGTCTCCTGGCTGGGTGGGCGCGGCGTGACCTTAATGGGCAGCCAGCCGCAACTGGTCGCCGGGCTGCTGGTAGGCACTGTTTTAGGCGTGGCGCTGTTTCGCGGCGTACCGGTCGGCCCGCTTATTGCCGCGGGTCTGGTTTCGCTGATTGTGGGGAAACAGTAGTTAATCCCGCAATATATCGGCCTGGCGTTTGCCCCAGGCCTTTCTTAAACATAGTAATAAAGGCCGTTGTTGAATCATACCCCAGCGTATGAGCAACTTTCTGTACAGTATCGCCTTTCACTAATCCCTGAAGTGCCATAATCAGCTGTAACTGCTGACGCCACTGGCGAAAACTCAACCCCGTCTCTTTTACTATCAGTCGCGCAAGATTGCGTTCACTCATCGCAAAAAAGCCAGCCCATTGCCCTAATGACCCCCACTCGACGGGCCCTTTCGCCATCATCTCCACCATCGTGCGGATTTTAGGATGAGAAGAAACGGGCAGGTGCAGCTGTTGTTGTGGCTGCTGAGGGAGTTCATCAAACAGGACCTGAATTAATCTGCGGGTCATCGGCTCAGCACGCTGAGTCGTCGTCCTGTTTGCCAGGGTTAAAATCAATTCCCGGCATAAGGGCGATATTTTCAATGTGCAACATGTTGTCGGCATTGTCACTGCGCTGGGTTCGATAAACAGAAAACAGAGTTCAGCGTTAGCTGTCACTTGATTGCTATGTTCCACCCCGCCCGGTATCCAAACCGCATATTGCGGCGGCACCATCCACAAAGCATTTTCCACCGTACAGGTAATTGCACCATGTAATGCTAGTATCAGCTGTCCTTTGCGGTGCTGATGTACAGGACTGGTTAACTCATCCGTTCCGGCGTGAATACAAAATGCGACCGCGGCTTCATGGTGTCGGTCGGGTTCATAGCCATTGAGATTCAACCTGTGCATCATTTTGTCCGAATTTAGCGATAATTTGTCATTTTAGCTTGATTCAACATAACAATAAAAACGGTAAGGTACAGCCTCGTTTGTAACAATGAGAAGCATATGACCTGTTCAACTTCATTAAGCGGCAAAAACAGGATTGTCCTTATCGCTGGCATTCTGATGATTGCCACAACATTACGCGTCACCTTTACCGGCGCAGCGCCGTTACTGGATACGATTCGTTCCGCTTACTCGCTGACGACAGCGCAAACCGGCTTATTAACCACCCTGCCATTATTGGCCTTTGCGCTAATCTCACCTTTGGCTGCCCCGGTGGCGCGACGTTTTGGTATGGAACGTAGCCTGTTTGCCGCGTTACTTTTGATCTGTGCAGGTATCGCAATTCGTTCTCTCCCTTCGCCTTACTTATTATTTGGCGGTACAGCGGTCATTGGCGGTGGGATTGCATTAGGCAATGTCTTACTGCCAGGATTAATTAAACGCGATTTCCCTCATTCCGTCGCCAGACTTACCGGCGCATATTCCCTGACAATGGGAGCTGCAGCGGCACTGGGATCGGCTATGGTCGTGCCGCTGGCTTTGAACGGTTTTGGCTGGCAAGGCGCGTTGTTCATGCTGATGTGTTTTCCTCTGCTGGCTCTTTTTTTATGGCTGCCACAGTGGCGAAGCCAACAACATGCAAATTTGAGTACCTCGCGCGCCTTACATACTCGGGGTATCTGGCGTTCGCCGCTTGCCTGGCAGGTCACATTGTTTCTTGGGATCAACTCACTGGTCTATTACGTGATTATTGGCTGGCTTCCGGCGATCCTCATCAGTCGCGGCTATAGCGAAGCACAGGCGGGTTCACTGCATGGTTTGCTGCAACTAGCCACAGCAGCTCCCGGTTTGCTGATCCCTCTTTTCTTACATCATGTGAAAGATCAGCGTGGTATTGCAGCGTTCGTTGCCTTGATGTGCGCAGTGGGCGCTGTTGGGCTCTGCTTTATGCCAGCGCACGCGATCACCTGGACTCTGCTTTTCGGTTTTGGTTCCGGCGCAACAATGATACTGGGGTTGACGTTCATTGGTCTTCGGGCAAGTTCTGCGCATCAGGCGGCGGCACTCTCGGGGATGGCACAATCCGTCGGGTATTTGCTGGCAGCCTGTGGGCCGCCGCTGATGGGTAAAATACACGATGCTAACGGTGACTGGTCCGTACCACTGATGGGTGTTGCCATACTTTCACTACTGATGGCGATTTTCGGACTTTGCGCCGGGAGAGACAAAGAAATTCGCTAATATCCGGTGCTATAGTGACGTGACAAATCATGCGTGAAAGGGAGAACAAACACGATGAATATTCAGTGCAAACGCGTTTATGATCCGGCTGAACAGAGCGATGGTTATCGCGTACTGGTCGACCGCCTCTGGCCGCGCGGTATCAAAAAAACCGATTTAGCCCTTGATGAGTGGGATAAAGAAATCACGCCGTCAACGGAACTGCGCAAAGCCTTTCACGGCGAAGTCGTCGATTTTGCAACCTTTCGCGAGCAATATCTTGCAGAACTGGCGCAACACGAGCAAGAAGGAAAGCGGCTGGCGGACATCGCCAAAAAACAGCCGCTGACCCTGCTCTACGCAGCAAAAAACACCACGCAGAACCATGCGCTGGTGCTGGCCGACTGGCTACGTAGCTTGTGATTTTAGTACAGCATCCGGCGGTTATTTTTCACCAGCCGGATGGTCCCGTCGCCACAATGCCCATTCATCAATCGTTTCACCGCCCGGTAATTTGCAATTGTTGCTGACCCCTTGCGCTGTCTGCACTGGAATGAGCGTCCCGCCCTTCTGCTGGCAATAGACCGACGCCGGATTTGCCATACCAATCTGCGGCGGTTTAGGTGCTTCTGGCTGAGAAGAGGTTGAACAACCAGCCAGGACCAGCAAGCAAGGCAAAGCAAAACTGATAATTTTCATTTATTGATCTCACACATTTATCTACGCTTAGAGTATCGCGGTATCGTTTTGTTTTGCAGCACTATTTTTATTACATTCACTCAAAACATATTACGTCTTGTTTCATCTTTGTTGATGATGTTTTATCATGCCTGCAAAGATTAAATAATCAGCATTTACCCGCCGTATCCTGGAGTTGTTTCGTGTCAGATCAGATTATCGCCCGCGTCTCGCAATCCCTTGCCAAAGAACAGTCACTGGAAAGTCTGGTCCGACAGCTTCTGGAGATGCTGGAAATGGTCACTGATATGGAATCAACCTACCTGACCAAAGTGGATGTCGAAGCGCGCCTGCAGCATATTATGTTTGCCCGTAACAGCCAGAAAATGCACATCCCGGAGAATTTTACCGTCTCGTGGGATTACTCGTTATGCAAACGCGCTATTGATGAAAACTGCTTTTTCAGCGATGAAGTCCCTGACCGTTGGGGCGACTGTATTGCGGCACGCAATCTTGGAATCACCACATTTCTGAGTACACCAATTCACTTACCGGATGGATCATTCTATGGCACGCTTTGCGCCGCCAGCAGTGAGAAGCGCCAGTGGAGTGAACGCGCGGAACAGGTTTTACAGTTATTCGCTGGACTGATTGCACAATATATTCAAAAAGAGGCACTGGTTGAACAGCTGCGCGAAGCCAATGCCGCGCTGATTGCGCAATCGTATACCGACTCGTTAACCGGGCTACCGAATCGGCGGGCGATTTTTGAAAATCTGACGACGCTGTTTTCTCTCGCCCGGCATCTTAACCATAAGATAATGATCGCGTTTATCGATCTGGATAACTTCAAATTAATCAATGATCGTTTTGGTCATAATAGTGGCGATCTGTTTCTCATTCAGGTTGGCGAGCGCCTTAATACGCTCCAGCAAAATGGCGAAGTTATTGGTCGTCTCGGCGGTGATGAGTTTTTGGTTGTTTCACTAAATAACGAGAATGCGGATATTTCGTCGCTGCGAGAACGTATTCAACAGCAAATACGTGGAGAATATCACTTAGGTGATGTTGATTTGTATTATCCTGGTGCCAGTCTTGGCATTGTAGAAGTCGATCCTGAAACGACCGATGCAGACAGTGCCCTGCATGCTGCCGATATCGCGATGTATCAGGAGAAAAAACACAAACAGAAAACACCTTTTGTCGCGCATTCAGCGCCACATTCCTGAGGCGTATTCACATCCTTTTGATTGGTGATAACATGCGAATCGGTATTATTTTTCCGGTTGTAATCTTTATTACAGCGGTCGTATTTTTAGCATGGTTTTTTATTGGCGGCTATGCTGCCCCGGGAGCATAAAGATGAAAAAAACAACGATTATTATGATGGGTGTGGCGATTATTGTCGTACTCGGCACTGAGCTGGGATGGTGGTAACGTCACCTCTAAAAAATAGCAAAGGCTGCCTGTGTGCAGCCTTTGTGCAATTTAAGCGTTAACTTTTAATCTTCCTGTAGATAAATAGCACGACAATCGCACCAATAACGGCAACCACGAAGCTGCCAAAATTGAAGCCATCGACTTTACCAAAGCCAAACAGCGTGCTGATCCATCCGCCAACTACGGCACCGACTATCCCCAGCAGGATAGTCATAAAGAATCCACCACCATCTTTACCTGGCATGATCCACTTCGCCAGAATACCGGCAATAAGCCCAAAAATAATCCATGACAGAATGCCCATTGTTTCCTCACTTATCTGTTTTGCATTAGCGGGTTAGTCGCTGATAAAAAGCATAGCACAACATCGGGAGGGCAAGATTTGTGACGAGCATCACGGAGGATTTTTTTGCGATGGCGCAGAAATTGCGCCATCAACGATCGGTGATAATTACCAACCACAAACATCATGTTCGTTTTCCGTGTCTTGACATCCTCCACGCCCTGAATGACGAGGATCCCTGCTACGTTCAGGCTGTCGCCTGAATCATTTCGGTGGGTTCCTGCTTCAACGAGCGGCCTGACTGCACCATCTCTCCACAGGCAAGAACGGCGTGCCCCGCCGCTAAAATGTTACGAGCGCCATTTACATCGGCGTTCGCTGTATATCCA